>CERI01284229.1_pt1 | contig 12673 bp, 3 predicted proteins | sample 350261 | NCBI WGS metagenome assembly CERI01 (sample SAMEA2620979, study PRJEB7988) | marine metagenome | isolation source: saline water (ENVO:00002010), including
AACAGATTCTACAAATAACGGTGCTTGGTTTATAGTTGCTTCACATAATGTAACATTTACAACATAATTAAAAAATATTTAGGATGGCTACTCCGTTAATTAGAACATTACAAGCGCAGGGAGGAACATTTTATGCGTTCACATCTGCAGCAAGGGACCTTTCTAAGACATTGAATAACGACCAAGTCAAATTTCAATTTAGTAAATTTGCACTTTTAAATATTCCTGACTTTGAGGTACCTTCACAGAAACAGAATTATCCACAATTTAGAACTATAGACGGTACTATATTTGATGGGTTATCAGGTGATGATAATATTAACCTGTCGCAGTCTTTTCAAAACTATGCCCTTAATATAGAGTCTCTTTTACTTTCAGATGATGACTATGATTCATCATTAAAAAGAACAGTATCAGAGAGAGTCTTTTTCAAATGGCTTAAAGAGCTAGGTGCAATGAGATTTAAAGAGGCTGGTAATAATGAAAAGAATCCTATACTTTCAGATAAAAGGTTTGTTGAAGAAGATACTGCCCTTTCAGGACAACGAAGATATCAGAGAGTAGTAGAATATGTAGGAAATATTGATGTTTCAAATAATGTTCAAAAAGCAGGACAGACATATACTGAAGTCTATATTAACGTACCATCTAGAGTAGGAAATACTCCTACTGTTCTTTTTGATGCGTACTCAGATCAGAATTATATGCCTGATATGATTATTTCAGGAGGTAATAATGAATATCTTCAAGGTAGAAACTCATCCACTATACACCCAGATGGTCTTTCGACAAATGCATATTATGATTATGATGCAGCAGTTTCGTATACTGACACTGATGCTAATTGGCACGGAAGTCTACAGGCTGATTCGTATTACACTCAACCTGGACAGTTTGACGATCCAACATCAATTGAAATTACAAAAACGCAATCAGATTATTTAGGAAGCGTTCAACCCTTTACAGATATTGAATATTTAAGAAGTAATCTTGACGGTATAGGTATTGATTTTGATTCTAACTCATATACTGATATTGTTACTGATGCAGGAATATCAACTATACAAGAATATAACTCAACAGTTAAGTCTGGTAACTTTGACTTTAACTGTGTCTTAATATATTATGATGTATATGAACCATCAAATCCTGATAATAGAGCTACAAACCTGTACGGTGTAATTTTCTTAGATAATTTAACACCTACAAGTACTGGAGCATACATACAGAGACTTAAGAAGATTAAACCTAACCCAGTAACAGGCTCAAACGGTACTGCATGGTCATTAACGTTTAATCTTAAATTTGATACAAGTGTAGATAATGCTGCAATAGAAACTATTATTAATGATTATAGCACATTCTCAATGGATTTATTCATTGATGCTTCTACACAATTACAAGAAGCGGCTAAAACATTAATTGATACGCAGTCAAAATTCTTAAATGTCGTAAATAGAGTAGATGAACTCGAAGGTCTTATATTTACAACGGAAAATGTAACAGAATTAAAATCAAGAGTAGACGGACTTGAAGCTAATATCCAAAATGCAAGTCTTGCACTTTCAGATTCTACTGCACTTCTAGACTTAATTTCTAAGAATAACGATAACATTAATGATATTATAAATGGTACGATACCAGTTAACCTACAATATAATACTGATGTATTAAGAGCAGGGCCTGGTATAAGAATTGATAAATCTGTACCGAATAAAGTTAAAGTTGAAAATAAGAATCAAGCATATAATATAAATTTATTATACGAAGAAGATACGTTTGAGACTTTAGTTAATAATAACAATAAGTTGGATTTAAATCAATCAAATCCTAAAGCATATTTTAAGTTAAGTGAATTTACAAATATGCTAAGAGTGTATACTGATAATGAAGCAATCGGAAATTTAAAACTTTATATTGATGATTCTGCAGTTACATTTAAACAAGGGCAGGCGATTAAGTTTGTATGGGATTCTGATTTTAATATAAGTAATAAAAATATACAGATATATACAGATAAATTAGATAAATTTGGGCTAGGAAGTCTAGGTAAACTTGTCGGTTCAGTATCTTCTGCGCAGATAACTAGTTCTAACCCTATTATAGAAATCATATGCTTAGATGAAGTACAATATGACTTCGCAGTAGATATATTAAGATAAAGAAAAAAGAAAACATGGGTGATACTACAAAGAATTCATTATCGACTCTGCTTTCACAGTTTATTAGATTAAACAGAAATGCAATTGAGACCTTTGAAAGAATTAATGAAGCAGTAACGACTAATAAAGAAACTGTAAACGTTGATATTTTCGATGACGATAATAATCTGAAGAGAATTCAGGTTCCTAGTTTCGGGTTTTTAAAATCTGAAGTTAACAGATTAAATTCTAATATTGCAAATCTTTCAGGAGTAGGAGGAAGTGATGCAAGCGTAAGACTTGCAGACGGTTCCTTTAGAAAGGTAATTACGTCTAAACTTAAGACTTCTGCAAGAGACATTACAGATGTACAATCACCTACAAGATTTGAATACAAAAATAATTGGTTCTTTGAAGACTTTTTAAATCCTTTAATGTATATTACTGTAGACGTATCAGGCCAGTTACCTGTAGATACAGAAAGAATTTTAACAAAGAAATATATTTTAGAATTAGATGATGAGGCTAAAATAAAATTCTTTAATGATACATTTAAAAATAGGTCAGATATTAATTTTAATGATTTTAATCAAGAATTAATTGAACAAAATATTGACTTTATACTTGATGACGATATCAGAGATGTTCCCCCTAGAGAAACACAATACGTCGGAGATTTTGATATTTTAAATATCGGAGACAGTGAATCAGAAGAATTAGTAGACGGCTCACGTGTTAATAGAAGACGTAAAACGTATAAGTTAAATAAATTAACGTATACTGATATTGAATCAGGATTTGCTGACACATTAAGCTTAAAGGTTAATGATAGTGTTGTTATTAATAGTTCACCTGTTGACACAAGATATATTGTAAAAGAAATTGACTCTAGTACAAATACAGTAGTATTAGAACTAGTAGAAGGATACAGAGGACTTACAATTGGAACAGAAAAATTATCGATTTATAAAGAAATTGATAGTAACTTAGATTTGGAAATTCCAATTAGTTTTGATAAGCATTTAGTAGTATTTGTTAAAGCAGTAGATCCTTTTTCAAAAATACCTTCTGAAAACTGGTCACCAGGTATGGCATTCTATACTAACGATTTGGTTTTACAATCATCTGAAGATGAAATTGTATCTCTTGATACTTTTTATAGAAATGAAGTAACTGATTTTGGTTTATTTTTATTGTCGCTTGCTAAAGATGGTGTTACACCTGCGACATTAGCATTAAAACCTAATATACCTTCTTTAAGTAAAGAAGATTTAAAGGTTGTACAGGTAAATAGCCACATTACTGAAAATCCGGCATACCAGGAGCTTAAGAGTCTTTCTGATACTAGAAATAAACTAACATCTGAAATAAAGGAACTTGATTCCGCAATAAAAGAGAAGAAGTCTACTATTAATACAAAGCAATATAATAGTACGATTGAAAGAGATAAAGATAGATCTGAGCTTAATACTTTAATTGAAACGAGAAGTTCAGGTGCAAAATTATTATCTTCAATTATTGAGGATATTACAGCAAAGTCAAAGTCAGAAGACCTTATTAATGCTCAGCCTAAATATAGAGTAAGAGGATTTATTCCTTTACCTAAGTCTAGAAAGTCTAAATATACAGGCGACCAAGAAATAGTTGCAATAGAATATGAATACAGATACGTTGGTAAAGACGGTAGTGCTAACAAAGTAGAACAGTTTAGCGATGTAGCTTCAGACGGAAACAAAACGATCGGCGCTCAAAGTAACTGGATTAAAGCCCCTCTTATTGTTAGAAAGAAAGAACAGGACCCTACTTCAGGTGCATTTACATGGGAAGACCAAAATATCGAAGACCCTGAACAGATTAATATTAACCAGGTTGATATTTCTATTAGACAGGGAGAAGGAGTTGAGGTTAGAGCAAGAGCACTTTCTGAAGCAGGATTTCCTTCAAATCCAGCACGTTCAGAATTTTCAGAAACTGTAACTCTATATTTCCCAGATGAGTTGATTCAACCTAACACTGTAGCTGTAATTACTGAAGAGAATAATAAAGAAGCACAGAGAGTTAAACTTGAAGAAGATTTAGCTGCAAAGGGAGTTTTAAAGCATATTGATGATCAGTTTACATCAAATGAAAATTTCTTTAAGCATAGTTCATTAAACATATTCTCAGGAGAGCTTACTACTGAACAGACACCCATTTCATTATTTGACAAGCTGAAAGATCTTACTGTAAGATTGCAAGCTATAGAAGAAACACTTAATAGAATTAAAGGTGAGCTTCTTGTTAAGATTGTAGATGAAGAAGGTAATGAAACTATAATGGAGAAAGATTCTCTTAATAAACAATTCGCAGGTTACTACAAGGATCTTGTAAAAGAACTCGATGTTAAAAAAGGATCAATCATTTCTAAGACATATTTTATTACAATTGAAAATACTGCAGCGACACCGCTTGAATTAGTATCAAGAATAGCAGGTGACAGAACATTACCTGCATTCGAATCAGGTAATAAATTTGGATCAGGTACAATCGATCCTGAAATAAGTACTGATCAGTATTATATTAATAGAGGTAAATATGATTATGTTCCTGTTGTATTTGGTAACCCAGATACAAACGATGTAGCAACATTCGATTATATTAGTAATAACCCATATCAATCAGGACAATTAAGAGGTCAGTTTATATACGGTAGATACAGAGACACTGCAGGTTCAGAAGATTTATATGTAGACTTAAACCCTGATAATAATGTTGCTATAGCAACTGTAGATGATGCAGAATATCTATATGTAGCAGCTTCCACAACTGCAGGTAATACAACAGATGATTTTGTATGGAATGGTGATTATGATGGTTCAAATGTGCCTAGACCTACTGCTCTAACAAGTGTATCTACGGACTATAACCAAGGTGAGAAAATTCTATTACACGTAGACCATCCAATATTAAATGACGGTTTAGCTACTCCAAGAAGTGCTATCGCATCAAGTAAAAGCATTTCTCAATCTAAAATGTCTAAGCTTTCATCTAATAGTACAGGAGGTAAAAAACAAATGGGATATTATTTTGACAGTGCTGAAGGAAGATCTGTAAAATGCTCTTTTAATGAGGAAGACCAGTACACATTAGGACAAGCATCAGTAGGATCTTACTTATTTTTAGCGCCTGTCGATAAAGATAAACTTCTTGTAGGAGGAGATGATTCTCTTTCAACTAAAGAAGTAGAATTCGGAGGTAATAATGCAATCAGAATACCTCTAGTATTTCAATTTAGAATGACTGACTACAGTGGAGTAGGTAATGATGGCGAAGGATTCGTAGGAGGAGATTCTACAGGAGCGACTAAAGATATTACATACGCAAAAAGAATGGGATTTGATATCATAACATTCGATGGTAAAGACGAAGAGCGTTTTAGCTTTGATATTGAAATTTTCGCTAAATACAGATCAAATAAATTAAACTTAGAGAAGATTCCTGGTAGAGACATTGGTCTTGCAATTAGTGATATTTCTAGAAATCTAGGTAGAACAACTCCTAACATCGGTTCAATACGTTAAGATAAATAGAATATAATAAAATTGTAAAATGGCTACTAAATTATTAAAGAACTCTTCATTCGCATTAGTGCGTACTAATCCTAAACTTACTACAAACGTAAAACTAGTAGTAGATTCAACAGATGGGTTATATTTAGAGTCGTTTAATGCAAATACTGAGCTTTCTAAATCAAAATATAAAGCCTTTAAAGTATCTGAAAAGAGTTCGTATGATTATGATTTAAATAGGTTCTACAGTAAAGGTAAAACACCTGCTGAACTTTCATTTGATGTACAGAGAATATCTTCAGATGTTACAATAGAAGACTTGTACGGTAAACAATTTGAATTCCAATATAATTACGGAGCATGTGCTATAAATTCAAAAACATATAATGAAGAATTTGGGATACTTGCACCTATTTGGTTAGAAAGAACTATACCTGAATATTTTATAGTCTTTAGAGTAGACGGTCCTTCGAATGTTACTAATTTAGAAGGTGATGATGAAAATCTTAATAGTAACATAGCTAAAGACCCATCTAAATTTAAAGAATTAATTCTTAATAATTCAACGATTATCAAAACATTTGATCTTACAGAAAGGTCCGCTGCAGGTAAATATATTAGAAAATATAGAGAAAGTGAAAGATTTCCAACTACACCCTTATTATTTACTACTGAAAGAGAAAAAGCAACTAAATGGAATGGTATTGACATTAAGTCAGGAGGATTTTCAAGTAAAGATGAATTTGCATATAACAGAGTTTTCGGTACAGACAGTACAATTATAGAGGATGATTATTATATAACAGCTGGGTTTGAAAGAAATAATATTGCGTTAGCAAATATTATTAATATGGAATTTCTATTCGATGATAATGACGCAGATGATTTTACTATCAATAGATACTTTGGATTATTCGTAAACGAGGTAGAAGAAGGTTCTTTTAAATTCTCAGGTAGAGGATTTTTTAAAGACCGTAATGAGAAGCAATACCCGAAGCCTAACAATGAATATCAAATATCATATGACAATACAAATGAAATAGATATTTCAAATGAAAACGGCGTTAAACTTTATGTTGAAGAAAGTTCGATTAAAGTAAAATATGTAACAGGTGATATTGATAATGACATAATACCTGATATTTTTCCAAGGGATTTTTTACCTACACCTACAGATGCAGAAGAACTTGTATCTATATTTTATGTTAAAGATAAAGAGAATAACTTCTATAATATAAATACAGGAGGCGATTGGAAAGAAGGAGAAGAATTAAGGCTTGCAGAAAAGACAATTGATATATCTAAATTTACAGGGACTGGGGAACAAGTTCTTACTACAACAGGATATGTAAGTGATATCGAAAAAGGTAAGGCTTCTGCATTTATAGAAGTAAATGGTAATATACCACATGGCGATAGATATTTAGCAGGACTAATTAAAAAACAAACATACGAATTTACAGCAGAGAATATTGTACCGGGTACAACATTTAAAATTTCTGACGGTACAAATATAATAGCAGTAAATGCTTTAAATTCAAATCCAGACGATCTTTTCGATAGTCTTAAAGCTGCATGGGATAATTCAGCTCATGTTAGTTTTAGTAGATTTCACGTTTCAGCTACTAATGGGAAATTAGTTGCAGTAGAAAGAGATGAGTCCGGTATAGACGTTGACTTTACAACATCACTTGCAGGTTGGTTTTTTAGTAATACAGTATTCAATGTAGAGAAGAAAGTTTCAAGTGATTTACAGCCTTACGTTATTACTGCAGATACAACTCTCGGTATAAACCAAGGAGAGGCATTTCAACGCTTTTTTAATCCAGTAGGGACGAACGCTGAAATTGCATCAGCTATGGCAAAAGCATTTAATAATCTTGAAAATAGAATGTTTGAAGCAACTGCTGTAGACAATAGAGTAGTATTAGTCTCTAGACTAGGAGGATCCAGATTTAATAAAATATCAATAGGTAGAGGGTTATTTTTATCAGGAGTTCATTCTTCTATTATATCTAATGAACCAGGTATAACACATCCTGATTTTGAAGTAAAACACTTTGAAGGCGGTTCAGAAACTTCGGCTAATAGAATTAAAGTTGATATAGAAAAGTTTAATAGATTTTCTGAACCTAATAGATATCTACAGACAGTTAAAAAGAATGCCTCTGATTCTAATATTAAACCTATTAAAAAGGTATCATATTATGTAGATGAACCTGTTAAGAATAAGCGAGGTGAAATAATAGGTTATAACGATTTTGATAAATATTGTACTGTAATAATAGATGAAGGTGAAACTATTTACAGGGATATTTATAAAAAAATATATCTGTATAAATTATCTGATATTAAGTTCGGTAGGTTCTCTATATTTCCGATTAGAGATATGGACTTTGATTTCTATAGCCAAGAATATGGTGATGAAAAAGAACTTAATTTCGAAAAACAATATTATAGCCAATTCGGTGGACCGGTTTTCCAACTTAATCACCAGGATATTAATGACTTTTATGAGAATAAAGAATTTGAAAGTCTTATATCAGTGTTAGAAAAAGAAGATTCCGATAAGGAAATATTAAGCCCTAAAATAGAAAGTGAATACGAAAGATTAAATGAAAACTACATTAAAGAACTTACGGTACCTTCTAGAGTAGTTCCTACTATTAATAAATGGGTATACAGAAACGGTAAAAATGTTAGAGAATCAGATTACAGGTTATCATCTTCTGATGCATTCGGTATTAATAATTTTTCACCTTCGGCCGAAGACTTTGATAGAGAAGTAGAATCATTTACACATGAATGGTATTATCTTCAAGAGATGCCTCCATACATGGGAGACTATTCAAATGAAGAGCTAAACAAGACATTTAGTTATTTCCCTGATGCGATTGATGTAGAAGCTACAGGGCTTTTAAATTTAAATGAAGATTACTTTACAGAATACTTTACAGTAGACGTTTTAAAGAAAGCTAATAATATTACATTTCCATGGACAGGTATACCCTTAGTAGCAGGATATAATAAAATTGCAATTGATAAACAATTAAGATATTCTATATTTGATGGAGGTAACAATTCAGATTTTTCCACAGCATTTCATAGAGGAGTAAAGGTTATAATAAAAGAGAGATCAGAAAGAAATATACCAATAAACTTTAATATGAATTCCATTAAACTTAAAAAATCTAATAGGTTTAATGGTTATAAGTTTTCATGTGTTTTAATTCCTAATTCAGGTGAGTACGGTGGTAAATCTAGAAAGAGAGTAGAAATAGAATTTATAGAAAATAGAAAGTTTAAGAATATTACTCTTTTAATATATGCTGATATAAATGATACTTTAAATGAAATTAGTGAGATTTTTAATCAGAACACAAGTACAAATACAAATGGATTTATAGACAGGACTATACTATATGCGCTTAATAGTAAATATGTTACTAAAGTAGAATCCAACTCAGCGTATGGCACTTTTGCAGATGTTGACCTTTCAGGTGCTATTGATATAACCAGCAGTTCAGGAAGTGATTTTAGCCAAGGTGAGATTTTCGGTACAACAGATAATACAGGAGAATTAACAAGATTCTTATCAGAAATACTTGTTAACCCTGAAGGTGGATATGGTGAAATTGAAACAACAAATGGTAGTACAATAAGAACATTTAAGGTGGTAAATGTATTATCAGATACTGAATTAGAATGTACAAGTTTCAGTGGAGGTCAGCCTTATGGTTTATCACAGCTTCAGATAGAAAACGGAGAATATAAATATTTAGAAGGTGGATATAATCACTGGGTATCACTCTTAAATAGATTGTCGTTTGCAAATATTGCAAGTTTAATTAATAACGGTTCTCCTGAAATTTCTTATACGACAATTGACGAAGACGGTTCTATTATAGAAAATGCTTTTGTAGTAGAATTACAGACTGCTACAAGAATAGTAAAACCTAGTTACTTAAAGCCATTTATTGATAGTAACAAGCCTGTTAATTTTAACCTTTCTGATATATCAGGATATGAATTAGACTATCAAGAAAAGGCAAGAATTGTACCAACATATAGACACAGTGGTTATTTCCAGCCTAAATTCATAGATGTGATTAGATTTGAAGATCCGTATATTATAGAAGAAATACCTAATTCTCTAGAAAAAAGAGCACAGATAAGAAAGTTTACAAGAGATTCAAATACACAGATAAAGTTAGATGCTGATTTTTCTAAAATTAAAAATCTTTTTTATCATAAAGTAAATGATGTTAACCCTAACGGTATTTTAGAATTAGGTATGAATGATGCATTTAAACCTCTTTATCCACTTATAGGTGAAATTGCAATTGATAAACTAGATTTCTATGGGTGGCTAAGTAACTGGGATCCATGTTATTTTAAAAAGAGCGTTAAGAAAAATATTACACAGGATAAAATAGGAACACGTTCTGTAGTAGAAAATAAATCATTCTTTTCATCTAAAATCATGAAGATATCAGATGAGTTGCAAGTAGAAACCTTTGACCCAATTGAAGCCTTTAATGATGAAGAGCTAATCATTGTAGGTGAAGATATTTTAAAACCTAATAATACAAATGAGATAGCATACTGTATTAAAGAAGGTCAAATAATTATGGATGTATATCTAGAAAAAAGGCTAGTTGAAGCTTTAGCAAATGCAGGTATACGTGATTTCTTTAAGAAATATATTAAACCTGAATTTGGATTCGGCTCTGAAGAGAGTCTAGAAGATGACATTGAAAGCTACATTAGAATTAATATTTTACCTAGATATAAAATAGGAAATATAGATTTATATGTTGTTAAATCATCAGATGAAAATTTCAATGTAAATAATCCACTTGTGAATTCTACTTTAACTGACATTCAAAAAATCAGTATCGACATGACTACTGCTAAAGAGTTTAATGTCAATAGATTGTCTAGCAGAAGTAACTTTGATACTAAGGTGATATATAATACAACAAAAGGCTTTAAATATAGCATTGCGCCGAGCTTTAAAATTATTAAAAAATAATGGCAAATATTACCGTAAAAGAACTTTTAGCTGCTGATAATATATCAGAATTGGTAGATAAGATTAATTTTAACTTTGATCAGCTACTATTAAATGGAGGAGGACCACTCGGTCCTACAGGACCAATAGGTGGATTAGGACCGAGTGGACCTAGAGGTTCGTCATGGTTTTCAGCAATTGATATACACACTACAGTAAATAGTCCATCATGGACAGGTACTGAAGAAAGAGTAAACACTATAAATGTGGCTCCTGTTACAAGTGGCGACCCTAATAAATATTTGCCAGTCGGTGACGGTACATATCCTGATAACACATATCAAATAGGAAATACTAATAAACAATTAAGACAAGGTGATTTATATGTACAAGAACTTGACGATAATTTAAATGCATATTCGTCTTCTGACGGTGATATATGGGAATATAATGGTACAGGATGGTTTTTCACAGGTGTTAATATAAAAGGTGAAACAGGTCAACAAGGTTCTGCAGCAGGAACAGAGTGGCAAAGAATTACTAATAGTGTAAGTGACTATTTATATCCTAGACGAGAAGCAGGACAAGACATACCTAGAATTACAATAGGAGTAGACACAGGGAGTGTATTAAATGAAACTGCTGATACTCCTTTATCTATTATAGGTTCAGGTGGAAATATTACACTATTAAATAAAGACTTACACACAGGAAATACTGATAAGGGTTCTACTATTTCACAAGACGATGCAGGTATATTGCTAATACAAGGAAGTGGAATAGAAAGAGCAACGAGCGGAAGTAAAGAGATTATAATTAAAACATTTGATGATAATATTATATTAGATACAAATGACACTAATGCTACAGGACCTAAGTATACTTTAAGTAAGGATGATTCTCAACATCAATTTACAGGAGCTCCAATTTTAGCATCTGCTTCAAATACAGCAGTACATAAATTTGAAAGTACAGGAGGTGGAGAAATAACAATTGAAGTAACTGCTTCAAGTACAGCAAATAAAATTGGAACAAATGACAATTTAATCATTGAACCTGGTTCTAATTTAGGTATAGGTGCAGTAACAGCTCCTGCCAATAAACTTACTGTTGCAGGATCAGCTTCAATTGGATCGGCTTATAATACAACAAGTGCACCAGGTAATTCATTAATAGTTCAGAACTATTTAGGTATTGCTACAAAAAACCCAAGTTCTGACCTTGAAATAGGAACAGATAAAGGAGGTAATGCTTTTACTACAGAGATAAAGTTAAAGTCTCAAAGTAATACTACTTTCAGTGGTGTACATACATCTATAATTAAGTCTGATAAAAGTACTCTTAAAATAGAACATAATGGTACCGGGACTAGTAATATAGCGATTGACCCTACAGTAATAGGTACCACTACTGCATCATCGGTAGAAGTGTTTAAAGATACTAATTCTCAAACTGCAAAATTTAGAGTCTATAAAGGAGACGGTAGTAACACAAAGGTACATGAACTTTCAGGAAGAAATGCCGATTCGTATATAGCTAATACCAGTGGTAATGTAGGTGTAGGTACCGATTCACCAAGTCAAGCTAAACTTGATGTCAATGGTAAACTTAGAGTCAGAGAAGTTGATGTTACAACAGATGATTTTGAATTACTGTCAGTAGATAATGACGGTGTAGTACATAAGAGAAGTGCAAGTAATATTGTATCAGCAACTGGAAATGGAGTACCATGTGGAGTAATTGCAATGTGGTCCGGAAATGTAAATAACATTCCTACAGGATGGCTTTTATGTGACGGAAGCAATGATACACCTAATTTGAGCGGTAGATTCATTGCAGCATATAAAGCAGGCGACAATGAATATTCAGTAAGACACACACAAGGTGAAAATCAGGTATTACTTTCTGCAAGTGAAAGTGGTACACAAGCTCACAGTCACGAAGTGAATGCATTCGACACCGGTGTCGAT
>CERI01098292.1_pt1 | contig 12663 bp, 11 predicted proteins | sample 350261 | NCBI WGS metagenome assembly CERI01 (sample SAMEA2620979, study PRJEB7988) | marine metagenome | isolation source: saline water (ENVO:00002010), including
AATTAATATTCATTATATTTTTGATTTTATTTTCAACCAATTTAGGATACATATTATAATTTATAATTTTATATTTTAAAACATTAGAAATCAAAAATAATAATATATTATATATTAATTATGTCTAGTGAAACCGATAAAAAAAATATTACAAATTTTAAAAATCATGTTAATCATTCGTTGACCACATTTACTTTATTTACACTTATTTTTGTAATGTTAAAAACCGCTATTTTATATAATTATTCATCTGATAATATTGATAATATAAAACTAGTATTTGAATTTATTTATAATATTTTTTTCTTTATGATTTTGTTTTTTAACATCCTTTCAGTAACAGAAAATGATCTTATTTGTGGTGATAAAAATCATAATGCTGCATTTTATTCAACAATTATACCATTTACATTTATCTATGGAATTGGATTTTTATTCATTACTATATTTCCAGGCTGGATTAGATGTTTTTCAAATACATTTGGATCATATATCTTAAATCTTATTGGTTTAGAAGAAAGTATAAAGAAATCTATCATGGGAGAAACCACAGAACGAGGACATGTAGATAGAAAAGAAATTGAAAAAATATTTATAACAAGTCCTAAAATAATACTTAATGAACTTGAAATGAATGATAATAATTCTGTAGATATTACACATCTAGAAGAAGTTGGAATAAAACCAATAAACCCAGGAGATGAGAAAAACATACAAAAATTACTTAAACAATACATAAACTCAAAAGAGTCTATAGGTCAAGGAATTTGGTATTTATTATTGGGAATAGTTACAATTATGATGAGTTATAACACCATTTTATCTGAAAAATGTAATGCATTTGAAAATGACAAAGATAAATTCAAAGATTATATAACTGATAAATTTAACGCTGTTACTAAAACTTAATATATTTAATAAAATTGAAATGAAATATTAATGAAATAATACAATAAAAATATGACTGATATTGAAACACAAGCTGCGTTAAAAACTACCCCCGAATTAATGATACAAGAATATGGCGGGTTTTCAAAAACAGCCTCATTCAAATTAACGCATAGTGGAGAAACATTTAGACTTCCATTTTATAATTTTGATCTATATACCTTTAGTCGTGTTTATAGTGAATATTTAAGGGGAATGATTAATGCTGACGTTGAAATTGAAATGTTTTATGTAAATGATAAACATTATACAATTGATTTACTAAAACAGCCAAATATTAACAATATTTCTATTCAACAATTTATATATAGTAATTTTAATTCATATAGTTGCGCTTTTTACATTAGAGTGAATGATACCAATAAGTGTGACATCGCGCTATCTTTGATAACAAATAGTAGTTTCCGAGGAGAATGTACTATTTGTTATCAAACAACTGATTTAAAACATTATTATGAATGCAATATAAAAGACAAAAGCAGTCACCATGGAATTTGTGGAGCATGTTCTATGTCATGGTATAAATCATCTTCTACAAATAACTGCCCCACTTGTAGAGCCCGCTTAAAAACAACTTAAAACCACATATTCATTATATTGAAATAATAAATGACAATAAAATAGCTAACAATTGCTAATAGTATACTAACTAACCAAAGCGATAAAACCGTCGTATTTTTATATCCAACTCCAAACGGTCTCAATGCGTTTTGTCTATGATTGAAAATAAAATTAGGTTGTATTATATTTACCAATGAATATAGTGAAATAAACAAAAAAATAGACAAATATAATTTATCTACACTCATTTTATTATATATTTATATATTTTTTATCTTTTTTTATTCATAATCATTTAGTTCTTCTCCATTTTCTCCATAGACGATTCCATCTTCACCTGCAACCATTGCTATATCTTCGGCTTCTTCATTTCCAATAATAGTTGTTAAAGAATTTTCAAAGTTATTGGCACTATTTGAACTATTCACATCATCAGTTATTGCCTGTGAATACAATTGATCGGCTATTTCTTTTATTTCATTTGCTTTTTCGGTATCTTGATCGTAAAATTGTTTGTAATATTTAAAAACACGACTTTGATTACCATAAGACCAATCTCCTAATTTCGCTGACATTTTATATTTTTCAGCATCTCTTTGTTGCTGGCTCATCTTTCTTAGTGTTTCCGTTTTAATTGCTTTTTCAGATTGTTTGGACTGTCTATGACTTGTAATCATTTTTTCATAATTGTAAGATGTATTTTTCACATATTCCAATACAATTTTTATTATACCACTATTTATATTTGTTACATTTTCTACACTATCTTCTAGATTAATATAAATATCTAATACTTTATAGAGTAAATATAACATAAATGAATAATATTCTTTTCTGTTCTTTTTCAAGGTTTGGTTAAACAAGATAGATTTATATTTTGCAATATTATTTATGACATCTACGGTTTCTTCATTTAATTCAATGCCGTCGCTACTATTAGTGAAAACATTTCTATAACTTTCATGATGTTTTACTAAATCTTCATTATGTGCTTCTGCAAAATTAAAATGTGTTACAAAAATATTTTCATCTAATTCAACTTCGTCGGTGTAAACATTTTTTCTTTTCATTACCTTATTTATTAATAATCCCGGAACAAGTGATATTAATTGATAATTTATATTATACAATTGCTTTATGTTTAATTCAAATTGCTCGTTGTCTTTTTTTTCTAAATAAATACCATTATTCAATTGAGATAAAATATTTATTATTTTCTTTTTTGAAGAACTATTTATTTGTTTTTTTAATTTTGCTTCAATAAAATCCAAATATTTAGAATAGAGCACAATTTGTATTTTGGAGAATTTATCAACTATGTTTTCATTATCTTCATTTTCAATAAATTCAAAATTAAAATTTGCTTCTACTTCAGAAAGAAAAGAATTATTTACATTTTCTAAATCGTTAGCTTGATTATTTAATAATCTATAATTATATTCGTGATTCTTATGCATTACTTCTTTCATAAAAGATTCTGTAAATTCATAACCATATTTTTGCAATAGTTCAATCACATTTTTTAAATCGTAACCATTTTTACTTTCTAATTCATCGTAAAATGAATCGTCTGGTTTTTCAAAATTATTTTTTGTTAGTATATCAATTAAGTAGTCTGGTACTTGTTTTTGCCTATTATCAAAATTCAACGACTTTATTAAAAATGAATATATTGATTCTTTGTTATAGATTCTTGTTTCTTCTTGTTCGACTATTTCACTATTTAATAACATAGGAATGCGAATAACAGTTCCCGACCGATAAAATGATTGACGGTTAGCTAATATATTATTTAATTTATTACTGTAGTCTATAAAATACGATAGATCTTTCTTACCTTCTTCAGAAGAAATAAGAGATTCTAATAGAAGATCATTTTTATTACAACAAAAGTTCGTTAAAAACGGTTCTTCATAATATGATCTAAGCAATGGTTCTTCTTGTTTTATTTTTTCATTAATATATTGTTGGATTTTCATATTTACCAATTGCAACATCTCATGAGTTCTTTCATAAGTCGCATCCTTTGGTAATGCATATGACGATGATGTTTTTATTTGAATTAGTGGCGGTTTAAATAATGAAGGGGGCGGAGAATTATATGTCATACTGGAATTTTTTACATCAAATATTTTTCTCTGTTCTATCATATCAATTACATATTTGTCTTTTAACACATACTGTTTTATGTAATATAATAGATCATCTTTTATCTCACTTTCAGTTTTCTCAAATTTAGAAAATCTTTTGAATATTCTTGCAGTTTCTCCAATAATCTGCGATTTAGTTGTTTTGTTTTTCTTTTTTTTATCTTCCGGATTTACACGCTTATTAATATAACATGCTAAATATTCTATTCCGTCTAATGCCATTTCATCTTCTAGATAAGGAAATCCTGAGAAAGACAAATTACAAGTTGAATATGGCTTTGAAATCAAAATGCTTTTTGTTTGTACGTAAACAAGTAATACAGATAATATTGTGTAAATACCAGATGATATTCCCATATGTTTGAATTTTGGATCCAAAAAGGAGGCCTTAAAAATATCTCTCATTTTCATATAAATTAAACTATTTTTATCAAGCGGTTTAAGTTTTATATACAGATCATTCATTACGACATTTGCGGTTGATTTTAAAATTGTCAAAATTTGTTCGTCTTGATCCATTTGTGTTTCTTTGATAACAAGTAAATCAATATTAGATTCCTTATTCTCTATTTGATCGTCATTTTCAACATCCTCTATTCCTTCAAGTGTATCCATTTTCATTTTGAAACCATTTTCATCGTATCCATAATTCGTGTCAAAATTTAACATTTTAATTATATAACCACTTTCCTTGTGTATCCACATATCACCGTTTTCACTTAAATGTCCCTCATTTTTACATATTTCATTCATAACTTTATCATAATTTCCATAAATAAGATATGCGGCACTGAGTTTTTGTAAGTATTTAGGAACTAACTTGCTTTTTGTTTCAATGCAGTTTAACCAAAATTCATCACCATAATCTATTGTAAATAATGAAATAAATCTTTGAATTAAATTATATCTTCGGTCCAAGTCTTCTATACCCAAAATTAAATGTAAAATTGAAGTATATTGTGATAGATTTTCGTCCCCACTTGATATTTCAAATTCTTTACAAAATAAAACCCTCTTTCTGTCATATTTTAAAAGTTGATTGCTTTTATTTTTATTCAGTTGTTTTAATTTTTTCTCCAATAATTCTTTTCTCATAACATAATTCGTATCTTTTTTGTCATCGTCTATTTCATTCATGTGGATATATTTCACCGCATAATCATTTACAATTTTTGTTTTTATTTCTTCAAATTCATCAATAGAATTTTTTACTTGAATTAACTTTTTCTTACTAAGGACTGTATTAAAATCTTCTACATTTACCCAATTATCTCCATTATAAATGTAAAACTTCTTTTCTTCTTCAATGTAACATTTATCATATTTGCGTATTTTTAAGTCCAGAATCTGATCTATTAACATAACAAGTATACTTGATCTGTCTTCCTCATTTTCAAATATTGTTGCATCATTTATAATGTCATCTGTATCAATTACCTTTTTTTTTAAAATAAGTTTCAAATTTTTAATGAAGTGTTCTATTGGTTTATTGTATTTTGTACTATTTATTATTTTAGCATGTAAAAACATAACAGGATCAAATCGTTCCACATTATCTTCATTTATATTTATATTTTTTAGTACAATATTATTAGAATCCATCATCATTTCTTCTTTGGTAGTGTAAAATTTTAAATAGTCTATTTTATCTTTTTCATCTTCCGGAACAATACCATCTAATTTCGCCTTTAAGTTTGTTAAATAATTTTTTATTTCCTCGTCCTTTAGATCAATATTTATTGTACGATTTGAATATCGTAATTCAAACAATAATAGATCCATACTATCTCTTAATGAAATGTTCAATAATTCTCCTGGTGTAAAATTAGTATTGCTACTGAGAATTCTATTACCATTATTACTGTTATTATTTGGTATTCTACCATTATTCGAAATAGCACTATTTGTATTCATAAGTATATGCTCTGATAAATACACGCTTTTTATTATTTGATACATCTTTTCATGTGGAATGTACCTATATTCTTTACTATTTTTGCTTTTATTGATTAGTTTGGATCTAAATTCATTAATTTTCTTTTTTAGTGTACTTACATTTTCTCTAATCAATTTTTGGATGAATCCATTTTCTTGATAGTTTAATTTTTCTATATCAAATATAGACATTTTCTTTAAAAATTGATAGTGAGTAACCTCATTACCATCAAATATTTTATCATGTACTTCTTTTAATCCAACGTTTAATTCACTAACATATTCCCTGAAAGATTGTTCTTTTTTAAATTTATGGTAATTTACAACGTTAGAATCAGAAAATATTTCTTTTTTATTTAATTTTGTTTTTGATAGAACTTTAAAATCTTCTGGAGTTTCATAGTGTGTATTTAAATTTTGCACGGTTTTTGACAATAAATTACTTGCACTATGCGTATTAATTTCTTTTGAAAGTTTGCTTACGGTTTTGAATGCCAATCCATTAATAATAACCTTTTCTTCTTTGTCTAATTTAACTTTTTCATATGGTATTGTTGTTAATTCGCCTTTATTTTTAATTGCAAAGAAAAAAGGCTTGTTTGTTTCAGGATTCAACGAGCTATTTATTATATATGCTGTTTGTTTATCTTGTAATCTTATTTTTTTATGGTATTCTTTTGTCTTTGTATTATTCTTAATAATGTTTGTATTATAGTCTTCTTCCGAAAATGTTTTTGATGTAGAGTTATAATCTTTTTCTACTACACTATATTGCCATTTTGACATATCAGAATAAACATTGTCTAATTGATACTCGCTTGGTATTTCATTATTATAATACAATTCCTTATTCAAATAACTTGAATAAATATTTAATATTTTTGGATTTAGTTCAAAAATTGAGTAAAGTATTTGATTATTTGGCATTTTTTTTATTTTTACGCCTTTTTCGAGATCTGTATAACTGCTTATAAGTTTCTTATAATTCTCGATTTCAGCTATTATATTTTTTTTGTATTTAGAAGATGATTTATTTTTTTCAATATAATCATTTATTTGCTGATCCATAGTGAAAACGGTAGAATCTGTTTGATTATTTATTTCATCTTCATAATTAGTATCATCTTCAACCACTTCATATTCTCCTTCATGGAATGTTTGATAATTCTTTATATTATCAATTGATTCTATATTATATTTGTCTAATAATCCAGAATATTCAAAATCAATATATAAAGATTCTCCTTGCTGAGTTTTTACCGTAATCATGTCTTTTTCTAATTTAATAATTTCGCCTTGAATAAATGAATCATCATTTAAAAAATTAATTTTTATAAGTTTTCCAGGAAGCAGTTCATTTATTACACAATATCCTTCCTCTTGTTGATGAACTATTATTATTTTTTCTATTTCATCTATCCCGCCTTCTTCGTTCAATAAAAATATATTTTTTTCAAGAGTATCAGATATTAATATTAGTTTGGTATCGTCAATATATTCAACGAAAAATAATATATCATCAAATAATTCTTTATTTGACTCTAATTTAACTATATTACCATAAAACAAAGAATTATTTAGATTTCTATTTTCCATAATTTATATAAATAATGAGATTATTAATTTTTAATTACTAATAAATGATTTTTGAATAGCCGCGAATATTTCAATAAGGCGCTCGGTTGTATTTTTTAACATTGTAAACATGAGCTGATTATTCTCAGCTTCATCTTTGAAACGAATGTATATTTGAGCGTTTGGTTCAACCGGATGATTTTTTTTAAAACCTACAAATTCAAGTTTTTCTTCATAATACTTGTAAAGATATATCTCAATCAACTTACCAATTGTATAATCATCTTCATTTAATTCAAATACAAAGAATTCGTCATTATCCTTATACACAGTACAGTAATTGTTTTGGACGTCTTCTAATTCTTCTGTTCTTTTTGTCCCATCTGTAGTCAATATAATATATTCTTCTTTGGACGGAATATTCGCTAATTCATTATCTTTTGTATAAGAATTAATATCAGTAAGCCGTTTGTTGATATATTCGCAGCTTCTATAAATAATTTCATTATTCGTAAATATTCCTAAACTCTGCAATGTTACCTTATATTCATTTTTATGATAATACCTTTGTGCGTCTAGTATTTCAAAATCACGTCTTTCCATTTTGTCTTCAATTGTATTAGCAATTTTTTCAATTTCTGGTTCATTTCGCAAATACTCATACGTACAATTATGAACTACATTCCAACAAGAATTTTCTTGCGCGCAGCCAATTTCAAATTCCGCCTCAAGAACCAATTCTTCTATTTTTTCATCATTAATATTATGATTTGGATATAGAATACAAATTAATATATGATCGCCACTAATTGGATCTCTTGGAAATAGATCGTGATCTTTAGTTTGGGTTCCTGTATTTTTATCAACTAAAATAATATCTTCTGTTGTAACATACACTTTTTCTTGACTTCCTTTTTGATTTTTCACATCAAGTATAATCTTACAACTTTCTCTATATCTATCAAATTTACTCGAATCCCTCTTCATAATTGGAATACAACTTAGACGATGTTTTAAATATTCGTTGTTGAAGTTAGTAGTATTTTTAATGATGTTAATAGTGCTTTCATCGTGCGGAAATCCCTTGAGTACTAAACAATCAATATTAGAAAGGCATGTTCTACGAATGGAATTCACAACACATGTTTCTACCCCACGAATATTAAAAGATAGTGCATCTTCGTATTCAACAACATTTTCAATTTGTACGCTCATGATTGGTTGGGTGTTATATAAAATTATACTTTATTTTTAATTCAATTTTTTTAGTTTATATTATTAAAAAAAATTATATATTAAATCATATTGAAACTAATATTATGAATAATAATCCAAATAATATGAACATGATTCCAAACAAGCATAATTTAAATAAAAGTAACACAAAACATTTGTTGTTTTTTAGCGAAATATGTAAGCACAGTAAAGAAGTATTAGGAAGTTTGAAACAAAAAAATTTGCTTGACAAAGTTCAATTAATTTCAATAGATAATAGATATGTTGAAAATAACGTAACCCATATATATTTAAGTAATAATCAAACAATGCCATTACCGCCGATGATTACATGTGTTCCGACATTATGTATTATGCCAAACTATGAAATATTAAAAGGCGGTCAAATTATGGAATATTTCGCTCCAATGAGTAAAACAATTACTGAAGAGCGTAAGCAAATTAATATGGAACCAAATGCGTTTTCTTTAGAATCTGAAACGAACGGTTCGTTTGGTGTATCAAGCGATTCATTTAGCTTTTGGGATGCAAATAGCGACGATTTGTCCGCACAAGGAAATGGAGGAACCCGGCAAATGTATACATATGCATCAATTGAATGTGTAAACAATCATTCCGAACAAATTTATACTCCATCAGAAGATGCCGGTAATAAACAACAACCAGTTACTTTAGATCAAATCCAACAACAGAGAAACAATGAATTATGATTTAAAAAGACAAATTGATTAACAACTATCTATCAACATTACCATTATGAATAAGTCTTCAACACAAAAAAAGGAAATAGTCAAGACATTTGTAAGTATTTATTTTGATCTATTAAACACAATTAAAGAGCAGCTAGAAAACAAAAACAAAGAGTTTAATGATTTTTACAAAAAAAATTTATTGTTAAAAAATGCAAATATTAAACTATTTATTAAAACATGGTACGAATATATTACTAAACAGTATTATCATTATATTATGGATAATAATGTTAATTATTTCTTTAGCGATGAGTTGCAAACAAAGTTGAGTCAACAATACAATGTTCCAATAATGAAATATATTATTATTATTAAAGAAAAATATGATTCTGCGAGCAATTCCATTGTAGAATCTATTTTAGCGAAAATCAAATTTTTAACGCAAATTAGTTATCAGTATTTTAATAATTAACAAAATTAGTCAATAATATTAATTTCTCCTTCTTGAATAAAGAAGTCCTGATCGGTTTCAATTTCGCGAACATCTGTAAAATTTTTATCATTTGGCAAAGTTTTAAACTTTTTGAAAACACAGTTATTGCACTTTTTATTACATGTAAATGTATTTTTACTTGTAATCATTTTATTAAATGTGTAACTATTCGTTGTAAAAATGCAAATCGCAATAGCGATGAGAAGTAGAATATTTTTCAAAGACGACATTTTGACGGCTGAGGATACTTTCAGATAGGCTACCCACAACATTTTCAATTTTATTTATATGATCGTTTTTGTTAAAAATTAGGTTTTAAAAGAGATTTATTTTAATGCTAAATAAAGTTATTTAAATAAATAAATTTAAAATTACAATTATAAAGATAATGGAAAAAAGCGAAGATTTTCAAAAAATTATAGATGATTTTGTCAAAGACCTTTTGATTAGTTTTCCAGAGTATGAAGAAAAGTTCAGCGTTATTGATTACGAAGAATATTATTTGCATTGTAAAAAAGTTTATCCAGAAAAATTTTTTAACATTTTATATGAAAATGAAGAATTATTTAAAGATGATGATTCGTGTTATTTATTACCTAACATTAATTTTAAAACAATACTTTCTGATGACACTTTGAGTGATAACTCCAAAAAGACAATTTGGAAATATTTGCAGTTGATTTTATTTTCAGTTTGTAAGGGCGTTGATGACAAAAATGAATTTGGCGATGCAAATTACTTGTTTGAGGCAATAAATGAAGAAGAACTTCAAAAAAAAATAGAAGAAACAATGGGTGAAATGAGAAATGTGTTTTTTAGTGAGGTTGATCCATGTTTAAATGAGATGTTTAGCGAACAAATGAGCGATTTGAGTAATGTTGAAAATATTTTTGAAACGTTTGCTAAAGCACAGGGGGTAAGTGGCGAAGAAAGTTCAGGAAACTTCTTTGAAAATACAATGAATCAGGACGATTTGAAAGATCACTTAAATGGATTAATGGGTGGTAAAATTGGTAGTTTAGCGAAGGAAATTGCAGAAGAAGCGTCAAAGGAGTTTGGATTTGATCAAGATCAGGATGAAAAAACTCAGAGCGAATTGCTCCAGGAGTTTTTTAAGAATCCGTCTAAATTGCTTGGTATTGTTAAAAATATAGGGGGTAAGCTTGAAGAAAAATTAAAAAGCGGACAATTGAAGGAAAGTGAATTATTAGAAGAAGCTCAAGAAATTATGGGTAAAATGAAAGATATGCCGGGTTTAAAAAACATGATGAGTCAGATGGGTATGCCAGGAGGAAATTTTGATGTAAAAGGAATGGCAAATAAAATGCAACAATCTATGAAACAGGCGAAGATGAAAGAACGAATGAAAGAAAAACTTAAGAAAAACAATGAAGAAAAGCATATGAGAGAGGAAATGGTTGGAACTATGAAGCAAGTATCGGATGATACATTTGTATGGAATGACAATAATAGCGATCCTAATAAACCTTTAAGTAAAAGTAAGCTGAATAAAAATAATAAATCATCTAATCCTAAAAAAAAGAAGAATAAAAAAAAGAAAAACTAAAACAACAATAATATATACTTTATATTATATACACAACTATAGAAATGGATACAAAATTTTGGTTAAATAATCCAAAAATATTATTTCACAAAGATAAATTATTAGAATTTTGGCCGTATACACAACTTAATTTTAATGAAAAAATGAATGCTACAACTAGATTTGTAATTTATGTTTCTTTGTTTGGATATGTTTTTTTAAATAACTACTTGATTTTATTATTGGGTATTGTTATTATTTCTATTTTGATAATCACTTTCAAATATAATACAGTAGAACAATTTGAGTCATTAAATTCACCATCTTTAGATCAAGGTAAACATAGCAGTAAAAATCCATTATATAATGTATTAAATAGCGATTATGTAGATGATGTAAATAAGGAAGGAATTAAAGAAGATTATGGCGCCACAAAGGAGAGTGAAATTAATCATCAGACTAAACAGTTTATTTATGAAGCAAATAAATCAAATAAAGACATAGGAAATATTTTTAAGAATTTATCAGATAAAATAGGATTTGAGAGTTCAATGCGCCAATTTTACATTAATCCTAGCACAACAATACCTAATAATCAAAAAGATTTCTTGAATTATTGTTACGGCAATCTACATTCTGAAAAACCATTGTTAATATATTAAATAGTAAAAAAAAATATATATCATTTTATATAATAATGAGTCAAGTGGTTGATTTTGTTTTTAACAATATGTCAAGAATTGGAACAGACGAATATAATTATACCCAAGAAAATTTGATGAATAAAACTCATTTGGGTTACAATACTTCTAATTTTAGTGAATTAAGTGATAGAAAGGCGATTGACTTGGCTTCATCGCATCCTACGATGAATTTAAAAGGTGGATTCCAGGTTTCTCCAAATGGTGGAAATGTAGACAAGAATGGCGAGTTAATGAATGCAAAATTAACGAATTTGAATTTTAAAATAAATTTACATGAACGAACATTCAAGACAGTTCCTTATTTAGGTCGTGGAAATGTTGATGTTGGTTTAGAGAATGATTTACGAAAAGGCGATACTTTAAGAGAAAAAAAGAGTTTTGTTAAAATTAACGAATCGTGTCAGGTAGATGTTGGCAAGTATCCTATGCAAAATAAGGTTAAAACCGGCCTTAATAGCAAACATATGGTTGAAGAATCGGCTGCAAAAGGTTGGGTGCGTGGAGGTCTTCCTTCCAGAGAAATTTACAAAAACGAAAAATATGAATGCAATTAATTTAATTATTATAAAATAATATATTAATAGTAGAAATTACAAATGACTTCTACAAATAATAAAAACTTAGGACCGGAGTACAATGTTGAAAAAATGATGAATCAAAATAAAATGAATTATATGTTAAACATTGATTTTTCTGAAAATAAATCAATTCATAAAATGTTTGATTTGGGGGGAGGAGTTCCCAAATTATATAGTGAAAATATGTCTTATAATAACATTGATATTGAAAGTAAACTTAGGGGAATTAGAAGTACAAATATGGA
>CERI01013369.1_pt1 | contig 12656 bp, 20 predicted proteins | sample 350261 | NCBI WGS metagenome assembly CERI01 (sample SAMEA2620979, study PRJEB7988) | marine metagenome | isolation source: saline water (ENVO:00002010), including
CATTTAGGACACTATGCTTGTGCTACCAAGTAATGATCAGCGGCTTCTTCAAACAACTGATAGAACAAGTCTACGCAGTTTGCTGTTGGATTAGTCTCCATGAACACATCAGCATCAACAAAGTTCCAGTTTACAGTACCGTCATCGTTGCGGTTCTCTGCGTTGTTTGCAGCACGTTCAACACGTTTTTCAATCAAACGGTAAAAGTCAGGAGCAATACTACGAGCAGTCATAATCAATCTCTCTTTCATCAACTTACATACTTAATATAGCAAAAGGAGCCCACAAATGCAAGCCCCTTTTTTAAATTTTTTACAACTATCGTTTCGGATTTTATCTAAACAGGCCATCCAGCACAATCAAACCGCCGACCATCAGTCAGAGTGCGAATGTTCTTTTTGTCTGTGGATTTGATAATGTCTGGACCTTGGAGAGAGATTGCTCCATCAGGTTCAATGACCTTGAGGTAGTTATTCAGACCACCATACATACGGGACTGGTACACCTTCTTCTTCTGGTTCCAGTTTGACATGACAAACCGACCAGTAGGAAAATCATTTAAACGAGAGTGGTATTGGTCAATAGGACCAAGCAAAGGTTCTTTCTCTGTCTCAGAAAACTTCTGTGAAGCACCAGACTCTGTTACAAGTTCTTTGCCTTCGTCAATGATACACTTCTCACCAAGTTCTTTGATGATTTTGTTTTTCCAGTAGTTACGACCAGCTACACCAGCATAGGTCTTAACTTGCGCTTTGCCTTTAGCATCTTTCCACTTAATGTAGTAGGAAAACTTTTTCATAGTGATATCCTTTTCATTTCACATAAGATAGAATATCATAATGATTTTGACTTGTCAAGCAAAAAAATTATTTATGCACTTTAATGTCTAGGTTCTCTGGTTTTTTGAATGGAAGATTATCATGTTTATGATGAATAACAAACTGTGTATCTTTAAACTCATTAAAAATGCCATTAAAGATGGGTCGCCATGTTCTGGTCAATCTTTCTGTATTAGCTGCACCTCTGTCAGATGGAAGATAGAAGTCAGTTTTAGAAAGAATGTTAAAGTCCATGATAGAATCAAATCCATAAAGATGAATCTCACTTGCCTTTAGTTTGTTTGCCGCATAGTGTGCTGCAAAATGTCCACAATTAAAATCAGTATAATTCTTTGCATACTTGGGTAGAACTTGATAGAACTCTTTTACCTGTGGAGAGTATTTCATATAGAAAGTTTGACGCATCTCCATCCATTTCTTAGGTCTTACTCCAAGAACCCAAGGGTAGGGGTTAGACACACTACCTTCTGTAATTGCTTTCATCATTTTAAAGTCTACCATACAAGAAACAAAAACATTTGGAATCTCAAATGGTGGTAGGTTACATGCAACCTTTAAACCTTTTGCTGGTTTATACAGATGCGCATTATCTCCATTACCAATAATATGAACCACTCTACTCATTATTCTGTCTAACTCCCGATAACCAACCAACTAAAGAGTATCTAGTCCCTTCAGTAACTGGCGATACTCTATGCTCAAGATTTGAATAAAACATTATCATGTCTTTTTGTTTTGTAAAATTTTTCAACTCAATATCTCTGATTTCAAACTCTCCACCTTCATACTCCTTTGAATCATTTAGTAAAACACTGAAAGATAGTATTCTATTACCTTTTGACGTACCGTCTTGATGACTCTCAACATCTCTGTGCCAATCATAAAACCCTTTGTAAGAGTGATCATATTCTGTGACTTGCAGTGTCAACTCAAAGATATTAAATTCTCCAAATATATTTTCCGCAACTTCTAACATAAAGTCTTTGATTTTTTCATGTAACGCACTGAATTCAAACTCATTAAAAATTAAAACTTTACTTCTTCTAATTTTGTAAAGTTCTTTTTCTGAAAGATTTCCACTACCAATCCCACCGTCATTATTGTCGTTTTTGAATTGTGACATTAAACTTTCAATCTCATTAAGACTCAATGGTATTGAGGTTTGATGATACTTCACTACTTCCAATTATCTTTTACCCATTGTTGTGGTTTATATATCCCAAACCCTGTCTTAACTGTTTCATTAATAGCCTGAACAATACTAGGTCTACCATGAAAACAAATAATAGAAGTCTTGTCTGATGGGGTATTTGGATATACATGATACTTATAGGACTTCAATTGACCGGGATATCTTTTTTGAACAAAGTCTCTAGACGAAGGTGAAATTACTTCATTTAAGTATTCTCCATCTCCACGAAACTTTTTAACATTTGAAGTGCTAGACTTAAACTTTTTCCATACACTATTATGAAAATTATAATCCCATGACATGACAGCAGATTGCATTCTACCTTTCAAAAATTTTTGATGCTCATTAGTAGAGCCTAGGTCTTCAATTCCCATAAACAAACCATCATACTTAAGTAACCAATCAATATTACCAGTAATCAATGTATCAAGGTCAAGATATACCATCCGAGTGCCTAGACGATTATCTGTATTGAACAATTGAAGTTTATTCCACCATCCATCATATCCGGGAAGTAGTTGTACAGTCTTAATGTCTTTCATGCTTTTACGATCAGTGAAGCACACAAACTGGTGTGGAACAGTTGTATTTCTTTCCACCATAGACTTAAGATTATAAACATAATCTACAGAGAACTTATCTCCCCAGAATACACAAGCAACCGTAACCATATTATAATCCTTTAGAAACTAAATCCCAAGCATAACCATTGCGCAATTCATTTACCGTAAACTCAGAATAGATATAATCTTTAAACCACTCTTCTCTGTCAGGTCTATCAGGATTATTAATATTACTGAAATCTTTAATAGGATTTGCTACAGGATAGGTAATACTTCTAGGTCCAGTATAAGCAGGAATACCTTCTGTAATAGCATGAATAGCAGGAGAACTACTCCAGTTAACTACTGCCCATACATTATCAAAGTCAAGATCAAATTCATCGAAGGCATTTAATTTTTTAGGTTCTTGTAGTTCATCTACTAGACTGTAGAATTTGTGAACACTAATAGGAGCTCTTGGATGTGGACGTAATGCAATAGGTCTGTCTGTATGCTCACGAATACGTTCTACAGTTCTCATAATCCAATCATCAGGTTTCATCAGACCTTCCCATTGCTGACTCTTGCCATGCTGACATGCAATAAGAATTTTATCTCCCGTATGCGTCCAGTCTTTTAGTTCTAAACCAAACTTCTCTGCTCTAGACATATCTTTATCAATATGCTGAAGGTAAGGATAGTTCTTTTTGTTTACACCATTAAGACCAAGTTTCCATGTTTTGCCACGTTTAATGCTACCTACTTCTAAAACAAATACTGGTTTACCTTTTGCCTGAAACTTATCAAATACTTTCTTATTTGGTTTCATACGACCATTCCAAAGCACAGACCAGATAACAGCAGCATCTGCTTCCATGTCATTATGAACAATATCATGCCCAGCATTTCTTAATGAAGTTTCAAGAGCATCAAAAATCTTAGGACTATTCAATGCACCATTATCTGTAAATAAACTAAATCGCATCTTTCATTCCTACCTTAGACATTTCAAAATAATCTTTCCACCAATCATCTGCATAATCTGTTTTATTGTAAGACTCAAACCAAGGTCCACCTTCAGTGTAATGAATATTATTTACTTTTTTCTTATACTCATATTCTGTAGCAAGCCAGTTCCACTCCAAAGGTAGTGCACCAATCTTTGTCTCATCATCTAGCCACTTGAACTGATGCAACTCTAGACCAGATGCTGAGTTAACATAGTCAGGTGTTAGTCTGGTGCACTGTGTACAATTCATTAACATAAAACTAGACCAGTTCTTTTTAGGGTATACTGTCTGTTTCTGATTTAAGAATTTAGTTTCTGACTTGGGATGATAGTCATGTTGACATACTTGCACTGCATACCGATCATCACGCATTCTCCACAGTTCTGCAATGTCTGCCTTAAACAGCATATCACAGTCCATAAACAATGCCCACCCCTGATAGTTCATCAAGTGTGGAACAATAAATCTACTAAAAGAAAACTCTGTAGAAGACAAGTTGTTACGTCTACGAGAGAAATCATCCTTAACATTCTTAAGATAGATAGGAGTAATTGCTACAGGTTGTGTGCTATGTTTCAAGATAGAGTATGACAGTGTGCTGAATGCAGCCTTCTCTTTACTATCATACCCAATGAATACATTAATCATTACCGAACCCTCTTTGTTCTCTTAATACTTTCCACATATCACCTGTTCCAATTTCTTCCATGCTCCAATGCGAACTTGCATAATACCTCATAAAGTCTTCTCTGTCAACCTCTAAGTTAGGATTCTCAATATCCTTTAACTCTCCAGCAGACCACGGTTTTATATATGCTGCATCATGTGTAGCAAATGTTGGAATACCTTTGGTTAGAGTGACTGCCCCAGCAGTGCTAGTGAGAACTACTGCTGCCCATGCATTCTTGATTTGCTGCTCAGTCCAGTCACCTAACTTCTTAGTCTCTCTATGATAATAGTTAAAATCTTTAATGCTCAAATGTAACCAATTTAAAATATCATCTCTAGAAGATTTATCTACCTGCCTACCCGGATGATCTTTCACTTTAATAGGTCGGTCACTATACTTTCTAATTTCAATACAAGTATCTTTAAGCCACTTATATACATCAACTCCTTGGTGCGACCATCCACCACCACCTCTATTAAGATAGACTAGAATATGGTCTCCATCAGTCTTCCAATCTTTTAATTTAATATTAGTATTATCATAGATGTAATTAAGTTTAGCATCAATATCAGTAGATGATATAAAGTTGGATTGATCTGCATGGATAGAGTATAATGGGAACCTATAAAAATTCATTTCAGATTCTAATTGCTTGAGAACATTCCCCTCAAAGAAAAACATATTCTCTTGCTTACCACCTCTTTCTAGGAAGGAATTGAATGCCCGTTGTCTAGCAATATTCTCACCTGTAGGCCATCCCCATATCATAGCAAAGTCTTTATCAGGGTCTAGAGAACCATCTTCATTGCCTCTGGTAATAATATGTTTATCACCACAAGCAGAGACACCCTGCATCCAATCACTCATCAACTGCCTTTTATTAGTTGATGGTGCAGTTACATGGTAGGAATTTAATGTAAGTTTTTTTTCTGGTGGATTAACTAACTTCAACGGCATTTGTAAACTGCTTTACTGTTTTGAGATTAATCCAATCTTTCCTGTTAATATCAAAGTTAAACCATGTCATATTTGAAACAGGAACATTCAATGGTTCTTGAGAACCTTCTTTAATATACCCCACACCATAGTCTGTATCAATTGTCATCATTTCAAGATTTGGATTTGATCTATGCTTTACAAATGCTTTCCATGTAGTGCCATTCCAAGTTCCAACTCCATTATATTCTTCCAGCTCTCTTTGGTGCCATTCTTCAGCAGGATTACAATCGTGCATAAGAATAGACCCATTTTTTTCTAGAGCTTTCAATGAATTAGAAATGTCTTTATCTACTTGCTTGAAAACATGTAGTCCGTCAATAAAGATAATATCAAACTTTTCTTTGTTCTGATTAAAGAATTCATCGGAAGTGCCTTCAAAGGCAGTGACACCTTCACCTTTAGGTAAGAATTTAAAATTGGGGTCAACTGCTACTTTTGTTTCAATCTTAATTTTGTTAAAGCAACTGCTAGGTTTTCTAACCCCAATTTCTAGATAGGTCTTATAATTATTTTTCGCAATCAAATAATTAATGATGTCAAATCTTTTCTGCATCTTACCACTCTAACCATTCTTTATTCTTCAGTGTCCAGTCTACAGTTTCTACTAACCGTTCTCGCACAGGCTTAGGGGTCCATCCCATTTCTGCCATCTTAGAGCCGTCCAAAGCATACCGCAAATCGTGTCCGGGACGTGAAGAATGAAAATCTACCATTTCATAGTTCAGTTCTTTGCCTTGAATATCTGCAATCATCTTTGCAAGTTCAAGATTGTCAAGTTCATCACCACCAACGATATTAAACTTATGACACTTAGCACCACCGTAGTCCGCTTCAAGTTTAGACATATCATAGTTTAGAAGAAAGTAGAGTGCATCTGATACATCTTCAGCATGGATGTAGTGACGTGATCCTGCCTTTTCCTGTGCAGCGTCACTATGGACAGTAACCTTCTCACCATCCCGTGCACGTTTAATACACATAGGAATATACTTCTCAGGGTGCTGACGTTCCCCAAATACATTCATTGTATGGGTAATAATAGCAGGGAGTTTATAGGTATTCTCGTATGCTACTACCAACTCTTCTGCACCAGCTTTGGATGCACTATAAGGGTTAGTAGAGTTGTATCGGTCATTCTCTTTATAGTTAACACCTTCAGGTGCAGGACCAAAGACTTCATCTGTAGAGAAGTAAATGAACTTTTCTAGACCTTCTACCTTACGAGCATATTCAAGAATGTTTACAGTACCTACAACATTATCCATGACGAATTCCATAGGATAGTCAATACTGCGGTCCACATGACTACCAGCAGCCAAGTGTGCAATGTAGTCTACATGCCCAATCGTATTAACAATCTGTGGGTTAAGTTCTGCTTTCAAATCATGAAAGACTGTGCGCACACGTTTTTGTGTTGCTGTTTCATGCCGACGAACAACATCATGTAACCTATTCAAATTGCCACTATAGTCAAGTCGGTCAAGTGTTACAATATTCCAGTTAGTCTTTGCCAAAAGATAATCAACCATATGGTGTGCAATAAAACCAGCACCACCTGTAATCAAGATAGTCTTACTCATTAGATAGTTCCTCTACTACTTCAATCCATTGTTTAGCAATATTAATGTCAGACAATTTCTGTTGTATATATTCTTGCCCTAAACGTATTCTTTCCAGTGTCTGTGCCGGATTATTCAAACATTCAATCATATTATCTACAAAGTTATCATTCACATATGCATAGTCAGAAAACTTTAGGTAACTGTCCTGTGCAGATGCAAGCACCATAGTTCCACATGCCAATCCATCTACAAGTTTATTATGACTCTTACCAATAGTAAATGGATGCTCTGGATTAATTGGTAGGATAATAAAATCAGACTTGGATGCAATAGTTCTTTGTATCCGTTCAGTCCACTTTACATGTCTAGATTCACCATTTAAATGCCCTACACCATCAGGCATAGTGCCATTTCTGTTAATTACAGTGAACTTAATTGGCGGCAAATCATTTTGCCTCTCTTTCAATGGACCAAATACTAACTTGTTCCAATCTGCATACTGTAGGTTACCATCATTACCATACCATGTTACTTTTAAAACATCTTTAGGAGCAAATGACGGTTCGTTAAACTCATAGAATACAGGGTCATCTATAATAAAGATTTTTTTATCAATCTTTAACTTCTTACATTCGTCTTCAATAACTTCTTTGAGTTTATTGGTAGTAGTTGTTACAGCATGACACTTCTTCAGAAGTTGTAAAGCTTGTGAACGTCTACGATCAGAAAAGTAATTGTCACAAACGTCCCATACAATTTTTTTACATTTTGTATTTAAAAGTTGTGTATTGGTTTTCATTATAACACCAATACTTTCTGCATTAGTGGATTTATTAAAACCACCATCAAACCCAAGCTTTTCCATGCCGTTTGACGGAGTAACAATTCTAATTCTTTGTGATGCAGATACTCTGCCGTCTACATTGACAGGGTTAAGAAATCTAAGATTCATTGTCATAATTTAAAGAAATATTTCCAGCAATAGTGTAACGTTTATTTTCAGACCATTGAACTTCATGTTTTAAATGGTTAGGAAATATAATAAGTTTCCCTTCACTTAAATCTTCAGTGGTGATTTCTGTTTTCATAAAAGGTTTAGTATATTTTGTATTATGGAAGACAGTAGTATTTTCTTCTTCTAAATGCAATAGGTATATAAGGCATATATCAGAATCAGGATGGTCATGAAGGGCATGATGCCCCATTTTATCGTATCTGTTATACCAATATTGAACATCTTTTGGAGGGTATGGATTAAAATCCAACTCTGTAAAAACTTCAGATAGAATTGGAGTTACAACTTTTTTTGTAAAATCATCATAATCAATAGAAGAGTAGTGATCAAAGTATGATGTATTACTATTATGAGATACTTCCCATGTATCAATTTTAGAACTACGAGCCTTGGTTGCGTCAGATAATTCTTTATCAATAGCATCAACAAAATACTTTTTCCATGCAGCATGGTCAGGAACATCTTGTACTGCAATAAAATGAGTATGAAACTCTCTAATATCTAAAGTCATTTAAATCAAACCTTGTGCCGTGCATTTTATACAAATCTCTAGTATGGTTGGTATATACTAAAACTTCTGGATCATCAATCAAAAAATCACATCCTTTACAAAAATCAGGATAGTTACCTGTAAGGTGTTGTTGCCGTAGTTCTTCATACTTATCACCTGTCCAAATGTCTTCAATGCTTTCCTCTGAGGCATGTCCAAGGATTGCATCATCATCTCTACCTAAGACTTGACAGCAAGGAACTACTGCTCCCCACTTATCCTTTTCACCACCAGCCCGAACTACTACGTCAGGAGAAAAGGGTCTGCCACAGGTTTTTATTTCCCCTGTGCGTTCTTCTGGTGGTTGATACACACCAGACCAGTTATGCATCTTCCAAATTTCTGTTTGGACTCTTGCACTGTCTACAATCTTTCGATACTGTTCTACTTCATAGTCAACATTGTCATTATCCATAATCAAATGATAAGTTGACACATCACAATTAGAACCAGATTGATCTACATATTTTTGCATTTCATGTAAATTATTAAGTACAATATCAAAGTAGTCTGAGTTCATCCATGCCTTATATGTCTCTTTGTTGTATCCAATGATAGAGAACCTGAAAAAATCAGTACCAGCATCTACTACTTTCTTCATGAAGTCACCATGCATTTTATATCCGTTAGAGAACATAAATGCTTTAGCACCATATTTCTTTACAATCTTTACATATTCATCTAGATTAGGGTTGAGGGTAGGTTCACCAGAACCTTCAAGGTTAACTACATTTAATCCCTTGTCTGATAACTCTTCAATGATTGCTTCAAAGTTCTTGAGACTAAGTTTCTTTAACCAGTTCTTTCCTCTGCCTTCAGGAGCAGACTGTGGACACATCTGGCAACTATAGTTGCATCCACCATTAATCTCAATTACAGCTCTGTCGATATTCATTAGTTACCTTCTTACACACTTCCTGTGCATCATCAAAACCTTTACGAAATCTATTTGCAGTATGCCCTTTTTGTAAGAACCAACGCATACTATCTATAGTGCCTTGATACTTGTCTTCGGGTAAGACGAAACCGGAGACAAGTGTTTCATACTTGCTCCGGCAATTTAGATACTCAATAAAGTTCATTAGCATTACATCATTTTCAAATCATCAATGAAAGCAAGTTCTGAGTCAATAAGACCCTGAATAAACTCTTTTGCTTCTTCTAGTGTTGTGTCGTATCCAGCAGCTGAGTCTGCATACTCTTTAAGGAAGTTGTTCTGCTCAACATCCCACATCATTTCCTGCGTCTTTGTCGTCATCATCATCACCAAGTTTAAGTTCTAACTGTTCAGCATCTTTTTTCATAGACTTCAAACGAGTAATAACTTCATCACCATCCAACCAAAGGTCACGACCTTCTAGGATATCTTTGATTTCATTCTCACTCAAGAATTCACTATACACCTTATTCATCAGTTTGTCAAACAGTTTTTTCTCAAAAGATACTTGAGCAAACATTTCTCCACCCTTGCCAATAGAGATACCAGAATAGTTATGGAACATAAAGGCAGAGTGTTCAGACACTTCAAAGGTATCAGCTTGTAGGAATACCATAGTAGCAGCAGACATACAGGCACCTTCAACAGATGCAATGATATTACCTTCAGACTCAGTAATACAACGCATCAACTGAACAGCAGTAAACAAGTCACCACCATAGGAGTTAATATGAATCCTAATAATATCAGACTTACTAGCATTGCGCAGAAGTTCAAACCAGTCTGTATATTGATCAGCAGGACCAATCTCACCTGTTAGATAAAGGTCATGCTGCTGAACAAGAGACTTGTTAGAAAAGATTGACTTATTCTTCTGTCCCATACCAAGTAGTTCATCAAGTCCTAGAGGGTCAATGTTATTCATTATCTTCTTTTTCCACTTCAATGTAACCAAGATCAGCACGACGTTTAGATTGTGCTGTATCGGTTTTGTTTCTAGATGACATTCGTTTTCTCCCACACTCATTACAGACATGATAGTAAGCATAGTGCTGACTACGTTTAACAGTCTTTTCTACTACTTGAATAACACTATCAAACTTATCTATACATCCATTTAGAGTGCAGTATGTCCCATCTGGCTTATAGAACTTAACATCATCTTTCACTGTAGTCAGTTTCTGTGGTGTTAGTTCTTTACCAGTCCTAGTTTCACCCTTTAGGTTTACGTTGTCTTTGTTCTGCTTCATATTGTTTGATTGTTTCACGAAGTTTCTCCGTCCAGTCGTCACGTTGTTCTACAAACACAAGAGGATCATCGTTATCTACAGACATAATAGTTACCAGTTGGGTAATAGGCATTTTAGTGCGTTCTTCCCACATGATAGCATATCCTGACTCTTGCATAAAGTAGTTATAACAGTTGCTACGGGTCTTTCGTTTCTTGGAAGTCTTGAAGTCAATGATAGACAACTTACCATCAAACTCTGCTACACAGTCAACACGACCTGCAACACCTAAATGATTTGAATACAAAGGTTGCTCTTGAGCATAGACTTTGCCAATACGTTTATCAATGATAGGCTTAATCTGCTGGAAACTCTCCATGATATGAGGAAAGTATCCTGCATCAAAGTCTTCTTTGTTGTCAATATAATCTTCAACAATCTGGTGAACAGCAGAACCACGGGTAGAAGCAATATGAGAAATACGATCTGCTTCTTTGTCACCTACACGTTTACGCCATGCAGCAATACCAGCACGGGATAGAATAGACAGGACTGTGGTAATAGAAGGAAGTTTCTTCTTGTCTTCTGTTACATACTTACGACCACTATCTGTATCTTCAGAGAGAAGGTCATCATAATCAAAGTGAACTTTAACATGTTCAAATGTTCGACGGTCAGTCATCATATTACTTTCAATAGTTACATTATCAATGTATCATAAAAAAGGGGGTCTGTCAACCCCCTAATTCTAAGAATGTCCTACAGTTTCTCGGACAATATCATTATGATTAAACTCAGCCCAATAGACTTCAAAGGCAACACAGTCTTCAAGACATTCAAACTGATGCATAACACCGGGTTTAACCTTTGTCCAGTCACCTGCATGTAGCACAGTCTCATCAACTAGATCATAGTCATTCTGCCATACACGAATAAGAAGAGTGCCAGACTCTACATAGAAACCATTCCATTTAAATTCATGAAGGTGCTTAGAACATACTCCACCTTTACGGGTTGTAATACGATGAAACTCTAATGCACCATTTGCCTCAATCAGTTCTGTCGAACCCCATACTTTACCAGCAATCATTTTCAATCTCCTATACTAAAATATTTCTCACCATGCCATGTATCTATACCAAAGAAAAACCACAAAGATACTTGAACTACTCCAATCCAGCTTGGAATTCCATCATGGTCAATGTTAATTCTTAAAGGTTTTTTTCCTAAGTTAAACTTAAATTCTAATACATCATGTCTATAGAAATGTAATTCATATTCATGTTCTAAAAGAGCTTTTGAAAAATCTTCTAGGGAACCTGCACTATCAACACTTTTATTATACCAATCTAGTTTATTTACCGGAAAATTTAATCTATGTTGATCACCGACTTTACGTTTATCTTCAATAAATTCTGGTGCCATATTACAACGGTCGAACAAAAAGCTTTTACCTAGAATGTCTTTTATACCCTTTGAACCCACACCAGCAAAATCATACAAATATGCAGGATACTCAAGTTCTTCAGAAAAAGGAACTAAATCCCCAATTGCAAATTTAACTAACAGTCTAGTAAATCCCGCCACACAAACTATTTGAATTTTGTCATGCGCATACATTGTTCTTAGTATTATTGGATTGTATATATTACCTGCACGATATACTGTGTATGCAATTAACATTTTTTGAATGAGATGGTAACCATATGGTCTAGCACCTGAACTTTGATCAAAAATGTTTAATCTATTTTTTGGATCAAGTGCTAATGAATGCATATTCCAATCTATTTTTTTTACACTATATATTGGTAACATCACTGGATCAACGTGGTCGAATCCAAATATAGTTTTTTGATTGTCAGAATCTCTAGTTTTTAAATTAATATAAGTATCAATTGATTTTATAAATTGATCAATTCTAGCATTATTATATGTTTCATGCTGCCAAGTGTATTTTAATGCTGTAGGGTCCATTTTTAAAGATTCCATGTAAACTTTACTTTGCCTATCGTAACCGTTATTTCTTAGTTTTATACGGTTTTTAAGAATCTTTTTTTCCTTTGGGGTCAACTGACTGCCCACCCCAGTTCTTCATCTGCTTCGTCATTTAA
>CERI01059808.1_pt1 | contig 12627 bp, 11 predicted proteins | sample 350261 | NCBI WGS metagenome assembly CERI01 (sample SAMEA2620979, study PRJEB7988) | marine metagenome | isolation source: saline water (ENVO:00002010), including
TAAAGTAATATTGCTATTAAAATCATTAATTAATTTTTGAGCTCTAATTTCATCTCTATTTGTTAAATAAATTTTACAACCCTCCTTTATAAGACCATATATTACAGCTCTTGCAGCGCCACCAGCACCAATGATAAAAGCATTTTTGTCTTTAAAAGAAAAGCTGTTAAAGTGATATTTTATATTATCAATAAAGCCTTGAGCATCAGAATTATGGCCAAATATTTTTTTATCTTTAGTTATTAAAATTGTATTTACAGCACCAATTAATTTGGCACTATTACTTAAATGATGACATAAATTTGTTACAGATTCCTTATGTGGCAATGTAACATTAAACCCTTTATAATCAAGATTAATAAGCCTAGCAATATCTTGCTCTAAATTATAATTAGTAACTTTTATTGCCTCATATGAGCCTTTGATATTGTATAATTTTAAAAAATATTGATGAATTTTGGGAGATAATGAATGAGAAATAGGATCTCCAATAACTGCAGCTTTTATCATTTTAATTATTGGAACTATTATTTTGTTCTTCAAATTGATTATTATCAATTATATCTTGATTAATATCGTCTTTATTTGCAGATTGATTATTATATTCAATATTTTCTTGCTGATCATTATTTGATTGCTGATTTTGATTTGATGAATTAGTAACATCATTTGCCTGATTAGAAGCCTGATTTGGATCAACATTTTCTTGTTGTTGCTTATTCCTATCATTAGGATTATATGGTTTTTGCTTTGGAATATTGATTTGCTTTAATAAGCGTTTTTTGAAGAATCGATCTTTAAAATAAAATATTTTTTTGCATTTAATTGGTGGTTGAGATTCAATCAACATAATTTGCTCTTCACGAGGAAGTGTAATAACTTCTTGTGGCAATAAAAGAGCTCTTTGCGTTTCCGATAGATGAAGGGATCTAGCTCCTGGGTTAAGGTCAAGATATTTTGGCTTATTATACGAAACCTGTGTCACAGTTTTATTACCAAGTAATTGCGATATCAAATTAGCAGTTTCCATATTATTTGCTGCAAATGTAATTCTATATGTAGCATTAGATAAAAATGAGTTCATACCACTTTCTTCATAAATACCCTTAAGCTGCTCAGTATCTTGAATAATCAGGAATAAACGAACTCTATATCCACGAAAATAAGCTATACCAGCTAAAAACTGCTCCATTTTACCCAATGTTGGAAACTCGTCCATCATCATTAAAACTCCAAATTTTTCATGTGGTTGAGGCAATTTAGCAGTAAAAAACGCTGCAGCTTGCTGATAAAACATATTCATAAGTGGCTTTAAACGCGAAATATTATCAGGAGTCAAACCAACATAACATGTATGAGGTGTTTTTTTAAAATTATGTAAATTAAAGTCACTTGTGGCGGTAGTGGCATCAATTAATGGGTTTGCCCATAATTCTAATGAAGAGTTAGCAGTTGAAGTAACTGAGCCTCTTTCCTTATCTGGCTTTTGTAGATAAGAGGCAATATTCATATATGCAACTGGATGAATTTGTTTACCAACAGTATCAAGAACTACAGCCAAATTATAAACAACATCATCACTTCTTAATGTTCTAACTACCTCTCCCAATGTTCTAACGGTATTAGGCGCTGTAACCAGATAAAGCATAACACCAGTTAAAAGAGCACGTGCCTCATTTTGCCAAAATTCCTGTTCGGGAAGTAAAAAATTACAGATCTTTTGAACATCATCAACCATTTGACCTGGCTTTTTACTAATCCAGTCCATAGGATTATAGCAATGACTAATACCATCTGGATCAGCTGGATTCCATAAGAAAACTTTTTGCTTAAGATTATTTCTTCTCCATCCAGATGTTAGCTCATAGTTTTCAAGCTTAATATCGTGAACAATTACCGAATCTCTCCAAAAAAGTAAATTTGGAATAACAAAACCCACACCCTTACCTGAACCAGTTGGAGCAAATAATAAAATATGCTGATACCCATCTGCAACCATAAATTTCTTTTCAAATGACCCTAAAAGAACGCCATTTTTAGACCTCAGACCCATTTTTTTAACATCTTTACTATTTGCCCATCTAGAATCTCCGTGAACTGATTCTGGCTTTTTAAAAGGCCTCCAATCCATTATTGGAGCTCTAAAAGTCCAAAAAATCATCGCCAATAGAGCAAATGGTAATAATGTAAAAATCCATAATTTTGCAGCAAAGTAACTATAGCTTGACCATGATAATTGAGAGCTATTTTCAATATAAAATTTCCAATATGCAAAAAGTGTTTTTGCTAGGTGAATAAATTGATTCAATAAGGATAGATCAATATATTGCTTAATTACACTAATGCTACCACCAATAGATATTATAACAAGAGTACCGGTTAAGTAAAAACACAGAGATAAAATAAATGCAATTAGGAATGTAATAATTACAAAATTCCTAAAATGCCTAACTGCAGGTACGTCTTGAGAAGTAGTTGCCATTTGCTAAAAAATGAAATTTTAAAAAATGAAATTGACAATATTATTCATATGTAAATATCTAAATAAAAATTAATAAATTGCAAAATAATTTTTAACTCAAAATAGAATCAAATTACTAATGACTAAATTAGAAAAATAAATTATAAAGAAGTCTTTAATTGAATTTTAAGTAAATATTTTGAGATAGAATTCTCAAATTAAAAACTATGCACATATTAACTTAAGAAATAGACTCAGCCTGTTTTCTTGCTAAATTATCTACCAACTCATTATAAAAATTACCATTATGACCCTTAACCCAGATCCATTTTATCTTGTGTTTTTGAACCTCATGATCAAGATTTTGCCATAAATCAGCATTTTTAACTAATTTTCTATTACTATTGCGCCACTGGGTTTTTTTCCAGCTAAATATCCATTTTGTAATACCATCAATAACATATTTACTGTCAGTATATAATTTAACTTGAGCTGGTTTTTTTAACGTTTTCAATGCTTCAATTACCGCTGTAAGCTCCATCCTATTATTCGTTGTATCAGATTCTGATCCAGAAATTTCTTTTTTTTTATCCTTAGCCATCAATATTGCTCCCCACCCTCCTGGACCAGGATTTCCAAGACAAGCACCATCACTATAAATTTCAACTTCTACTGCCATAATGTATTTTTTTATATAGGGATATTACCATATTAGTTACAATAAATATTAACAAGAAATTTCTGATTAATAATATTAAAACATCAAAATCTCTAAATGTTAGAATATTAAAATAGCCAAATAAGTAAATATATGATGATAATAGGAATATAATAGTAAAAAATATTTTTTGCAGCTTATCTTTATTATAACTAAATATTAATGAAATAATTGGTATTATCCAAATTAAATATTTTGAGTTAAATCCTTTTAAAAAAATAATAGTTACCAATGAAGTTACTAGCAATATTTCAACCAATAATTTGTTATCACTTTTTTTGCTTAAAGAAAAATTCTTAGCTTTAATAATAAAAAATGATAAAAATATGTAATATTTTAAAAGAATTGTTGAACAAAATAATGTTGAGAAAAACCCAATAAATTGGCTTGAAACTAAGAAATATTGACCATCTTGGAAACTAAAATCATAATTAACAATATTATATTTGCTCAATATATATATTACAGAGCTATATATTGATTCAATATTAAGATAATTATTTTGATAAAATATATTACTCAAATATTTATCACCAATTAAAATATCAATAAAGAAAAATAATATTAAAATTGCAGAAAAATAAGAAGTTAATTTTATAAAAAAACTTATAGTAATTTCCTTGTTAGTTTTATTATTTAGAGCCTGTTTTAATGCAATTAATGGTATAAATAAAATTGTTGTTACCTTAGTAATTAGTGAAATTGCAATAGCTGAAATTTGTAATTTAGTTAGCTTGTTTTTATTGATAATAACCAACATTAATATCACCAAAATTAACGACATAATGAGTGAATTATTATTATATATCATAAAATAGAAAAAACCTCCGAAAATACTATAATATAATAATAAGCTATTAAGCTGGTTTTGATTAAAATTTAAGTTATTTTTTGCAAAATTAATTAATATATAAATTACGATAATATCAATCGATAACATCATCAATGAGAAGTAAATATTATATGATTGAAAAGAAAGAAGATCTATATTAAGAATATGTGGCAAAAAAAGTAATAATGCCGATATTATTGATTCATGAAAGGTAAAATCATAATAAGGTAATTTTAATAGATTATTTATATCAAGATAATTTTTATAATAATTTGCAACCTCACTGTAAAATTGCGGCGTAGAAATTAATGCATAAAATCTTGAAAAAATAAATATGAATAATATTTTGCCAAATTTACTACTGGTTAAGCTCTTTGGATCTTTCTTTTGCTTTATTAATGGCATTTCTAAAAATATTATTAAGTGAATCAGATTTTTGCAAATTATCCATTAAAGATTGAGTAACTCCTTCTTTGCTAGTTACATCTTTAATTAAATCATTAAATGTTTTATTGCTATTTTTAGCAATCAACGCACTACCTAAAAATAATTCTTTGATTAATTTTTCAGCAATATCTTGATCCAATCCATTACTAATAGCGATATTTTTAATTAATTCTTGTATATAAAATATATATGCTGGACCACTACCAAAAATAGCTGTTATAATATCAAATAACTTTTCATCACTAACCTCAAATATTTCGCCAAAATTATCAAAAATTGCGGTTATTAATATTTTGTCATCATTACTGCAATTACTAGATAATTTATAAGGCATGATGCCATGAGAATATTGAATTGCTAAATTTGGCATAGTTCTAACAATTTTAATATTTTGACCCAATATATTTGTAAAGAAATCAAGATTTTTCCCAGCAATAATTGATATAAAAATTGTATTATTATTATATATATTTAGCCGCGATATTTCATTGATAATTTCAGCAGAATTTTGCGGTTTAATATTTAAAAAAATTACATCAGCACAAAAATCATTATCAATATCTGCTAGATTTGTATATAATGATATATTTTTTGACCCATTAAATTGGCTATCAAGATTTTTAGGATCAATAATATAATAATTATTAGCTAAATTTTTATTATTGGTGATTTTATCTATTATTACACCACCCATCTTTCCACATCCTATAAAAAGGATATTTTTATTTGACATCAAAATTATTAGTAATTAATTGGCGATTTGATTATTAGTTATTTTTTTAACCTTTTCTAAATATTCTTTTCTAGCCTGCTTTACCGCTTCTCTTTGCTCAGGGGTGAGGTTTCTCATCATTTGTAATCTTTTTTTAACTCTTTTCTTAAGGTCAGAATTTCTTGAGCCATAATTGTTATTTTGACCATTTTTATTTAGCGCAGCTCTGGGATTTATTTGATCTATAGAATTAGCTGCATTATCTACTGCTAAATTATTTGGGTTAGCTGGTTGTTTTTCAACTTTTCTTTTTCCGACTTGTTTAGCAATTTGTGGTAATTGAGCTTGATTATGGTTAATTTTATTAGTTGTTGCTGGCTTAATATTTTTTTGTCTTGCGTTATTTTTAATTGCTTTATTAGCTCTATTATAATTAGCTGGCGCTTCTTTATTAATAACCGTTTTCTTTACTACTGGCAAATCTTTAATAGGAGGCATCTGATTTTGTGCATGAGCTGAAATTGATGCAATGATTAATGACACAGTAAATAAAGATAATTTTTTCATTTTTTTAGTAATTTTTTTAAATAAAATAGCAAATTAATTACAGATATATTTTTTTAGCAATAATTTATTGAATAATTTAGCAAAAAAATTTAAATTTGATATTTTTGGATAAAATCATCAAATCTTTCTTCTGATATTGCTAGCCTAATATCCTTCATGAGTTTTTGATAATAAAAAATATTATGCTCGCTAAGCAGCATAGCACCTAAAATTTCATTAGTTTTGATCAAATGATGCATATATGCCCTATTATGATTTTTACAACCATAGCAGCTACAATCATCATCTAATGGTCGTGGGTCCTTTTTATATTTAGCATTTCTAATATTAAGCGCTCCTTCTTTAGTAAATGCCTGACCATTTCGACCTGATCTTGTTGGAATAACGCAATCAAACATATCTACTCCTCTTGCAACAGCGCCAATAATATCATGGGGCTTGCCAACCCCCATTAAATATCTTGGCTTATCTTCTGGTAAAAAATCACAAGAATAATCTAGTGTTTCAAACATTTTATCCTGCCCTTCACCCACTGCCAAACCCCCAATAGCATAGCCATCGAAATTTATATCAATTAATTTTTTAGCTGATTCTTTCCTTAGATCTTTAAATGTTGAGCCCTGCATAATTCCAAAAATTGCATATCCTGGTCTTTTAATAAAAGCCTCTTTAGATCTTTTTGCCCATAATATTGATCTTATCATTGCTTTTTTAGCATCGTCATAACTAGCAGGGTAAGAAACGCATTCATCAAATATCATTGTTATGTCGCTACCGAGCTTATGTTGTATTGAAATTGATTCTTCGGGTGTAACAAAATATTTTGTTCCATCAATATGAGAAGAAAATTCAACACCATTATCATTAATTTTTCTTATTTTAGATAAAGACATAACTTGAAAACCACCAGAATCAGTTAAAATTGGCTTATCCCAATTAATATATTTATGCAACCCACCCATTTCGCTAATTATATCTGCACCAGGCCTAATCATAAGGTGATATGTATTGCCCAAAATAATTTGTGCACCACTATTAGTAACATCACTAAATTTAATCGCCTTAACTGTGCCACAAGTTCCAACTGGCATAAAAGCTGGGGTATCTATAGTTCCATGTGCACAAGTAATTTTACCTAGGCGAGCTTTATTATTGATTTTTTTAACTTTAAATGAAAAATTATTATTCATTATAATTTATTTATTTTTATGAAAAAATTCCTACCTTTAATAATATTTTCTTTATTATTAATATTAATAATAATTGGCACCTATAAGATATCAAATCAATATAATAATCAATTAATCAATAAGTCTCTACCGCAACTTAAATTAAGATATCTATATAATCAAAATAAATATTTTACAAATTCAGATCTTAAAAATAACCAATATTATCTAATTAATTTCTTTGCATCATGGTGCTCAACATGTAAAATTGAGCATAACTTACTGGTTGAAATGCAAAAATTAGGGCTTGATATAATAGGTATTGCTTGGCGTGATTTTGACGATAAAGCAAAAGAAATATTAGAAAAATTTACCAACCCATATCTAGAAGTACTAATTGATCCCAAAAATATTTTTGGCAAAAACTTAAAAGTAAATGGAACTCCTGAAAATTTTCTACTAAATAAAGACCATATAATAATATGGCATAAAAAAGGACCTATAACTAAACAAGATTTAATAATTATTAAAGGGCTAATAAATAGCTAAAATTATCATTAAATATCAATAAAGACTAAAAAAATTTAAAAAGGATAATGTTAAAATTTACCCTGATAAATTTTAATAATATTATCAAGCATTGCCAAAGCTTCATTCTTTGGTCTTTGGAATGTATTGCGGCCAATTATTGATCCATTTGCTCCGCCCTTATATATTTGTCTAATTTCGTCATAAATATCGCTTTCACCCTTTGCTGATCCTCCAGAAAAAACTACTATTCTCCTACCAGCAAATGAAGTCTTCATCACGTGATTAACTCTTTTTTCAAGTGTATCTATTTCAATTTTGACATTTTCATATATTTTTATTGCCTCAAGATTTTCTAAAGCCTGAGTAGGAGGCTTAACTTTAATAATATGAGCACCTAGCAATGCAGCAATATGAGCGGCGTAAGCACATATATCCATTGCTGTTTCACCAATTTTAGATAAATCTCCACCTCTTGGATATGACCAGATGACAACTGCTAAACCATGAGATTTTGCCTCTTTGGCAATTTCTTTTATTTCTTCAAACATATCAAATGCAGCGTCAGATCCCGGATAGATTGTAAAACCAATAGCGCTGCAACCAAGTCTAAGAGCGTCTTTAACAGATCCTGTAGTTGCTTGATAAGGCGCACTACCTCCATTAAATAAGGAATTTGACGAATTAACCTTTAATATAGTAGGAATCGCACCGCAAAAACTATCAGCTCCAGCCTCTATCATTCCAAGTGGAGCAGCATAGGCATTTAACCCAGCATCAATTGCTAATTGATAATGATAATGAGGATCATAAGCATCTGGATTAACAGCAAAACTTCTATCTGGACCATGCTCAAAACCTTGATCAACAGGCAAAATAACCATTTTACCTGTACCTGATAATTTGCCATGCATTAAAATTTGTGCAATATTACTTTTAGTTCCAGGGTTGTCACTTTCATATTTATCAAGAATATTTTTAACTTTCGATGAAATCTTCATTTTAATATATTTAGCATTTGAAATTATAATTATTTAAGATATTAAATTATGTTAGATATGTTTTTTGTCAATAATGAATATTAATCATGATAATAGAAGAGGATTTTGTACAAAATGATAATAAAATAATACAACATATTAAAGAGCTTTTTGAAATTAATGACACTCAAATTAATTCATTGCAAGAATATGTTAAAATGATTACTGATCATAACTCAAATTATAATTTTATTGGTAAATCAACAATCAAACATATTTGGCATAGACATATTTTGGACTCTATTCAATTAATAAAATTAATCGATAATAAGAATCATAGATTTGCTGATTTTGGAAGTGGCTGCGGATTACCAGGAATGGTTCTATCAATTGCTGGTTTAAAAGAAATGCATTTAATAGAAAAATCATATCGTAAAAGTGAATTTCTTAAAATTGCTAAACATCTTTCATTAAATAAAATATTTGTTCACCAAGAAAAAATAGAGGAGTTAAAAAATATTAAATTTAACGCTATTTTATCTCGTGCCTTAGCGCCATTGCCAAAGTTACTAAATTATTGTATAGAATTTCTTGATCAAGATGGCTATTGCTTATTTTTAAAAGGAAAAAAGCTTGATGAAGAAATTGCAAATTGTAAAAATATATTTAAATTTGATTTTCAGAAATTTCAAAGCATTACTTCAAAACAAAGTAACATTATAAAAATTACTAATATTAAAAAATTATGATTATTGGCATACCAAAGGAAATTAAAAACCATGAATATAGAGTTGGCGCAACACCAAGTGGAGTTGCTGAACTAATCAAAAATAATCACAAAGTTATTATTGAAAATAATGCTGGCCTAGAAATTGATTATTGTAATGAGCAATATAAAGCTGCTGGCGCAGAAATTGTTGAAAATGCAGCACAAATATATGAAAATAGTGACTTAATCCTAAAAGTTAAAGAGCCTCAAGAAGAAGAATGCAAAATGATAAAGGAAAACCAAATAATTTTTTCTTTTTTACATCTCGCTGCTGAAGAAAAATTAGCTGTTAATTTACTAAAATCCAATTGCTACGCAATTGCTTTTGAAACAATTACAGCTAATGATAATACTCTACCATTACTTGCTCCCATGAGCGAAGTTGCTGGTAAAATTGCTGTTCAAGCTGGTGCTAAAGCCCTAGAAAGATCTCAGGGAGGTCGTGGCATTTTACTTGGCGGTGTTCCTGGTGTTAATAGAGCTAATATCATGATATTAGGAGGTGGTGCAGCAGGAATTAACGCAGCTAAAGTTGCAATTGGCATGGGGGCTAAAGTTACAATCCTTGATAAATCTCTTGCAAGAATTAGATATTTATGCGATATTTTTGGCTCAAATGCTGATATTTTATATTCGAATCAGCAAAATATTATACAAAATATTCCACATAGTGATTTGATCATTGGTTCGGTTCTAATTCCTGGAGCCTCGGCACCTAAATTAATTACCAAAGAACATCTTAAATTAATGCAAAAAGGTACCGTCTTAGTTGATATAGCAATTGATCAGGGTGGCTGTTTTGAAACCAGCAGACCCACAACTCACAGCGATCCAATTTTCATTGAAAATGATATCGTTCATTATTGCGTTACTAATATGCCTGGTGCAGTACCAAGAACATCTACTCTGGCATTAGAAAATGCAACATTACCATTTACTATAGAAATTGCCAATAAAGGTATTGAAAAAGCTATAGCAGAAAATCATCACATTTATAATGGCTTAAATATTGCTCATAATAAAATAATACATCAAGAAGTTGCTAATTCACTAAGTCATATTATCAAATAAATTGCTTAATGGATAAAATTTACACCCTACCCACAACTAGCGATTTTATTAAAAAATATAATCTTAATGCTAAAAAATCATTAGGGCAAAATTTTATACTTGATCAAAATTATACTGACAAAATCGTCAAATCTGCTGGCGATATTACCAATAAACTAATATTAGAAATTGGCCCTGGACCAGCAAGTCTCACCAGATCAATATTAAAAAAAAATATCGACCAATTAATATGCATTGAGAAAGATCAAAGATGTCTTAACATATTGCAAGAAATAAAGCAACATTACCCAGAAAAGCTAGATTACCTAAATGAAGATGCTCTTACAATTAATGAAGTTGCAATTTTTAATAACCAGAAATTTACAATCATTGCTAATTTACCTTATAATATTGCTACATTACTAATTTTTAAATGGTTAAAAATTGCCGATAAGATATCATCAATGACATTAATGGTGCAAAAAGAAGTGGCACAAAGAATAACTGCCAAATTTGGTCAGAAACATTATTCAAGAATGAGTATCATGATTAATTATCTATGTGATAGTAAAATTAATTTCATAGTTAATAACTCTATATTTACCCCAAAGCCAAAAGTTACTTCAGCCATAATAAATCTAACCCCGAAAATTTCAGAAATTAATCTTGAAGAATTTAATAAATTAGAAAAAATTGTAGCAATGGCCTTTAATACCAAAAGAAAAACAATAAAGAACTCACTCAAAAACATTAATAATATTTGCAATATTCTTGATGATTTAAAAATAGCTCATGATCTTAGGGCTCAAGATTTAACTATAGAGCAATATTTAAAATTAGCTAATATAATAAATTTTTAGCCAACAAATAATTTACATCTAATAATCATATCTTTGAAATAACTAAGAATTCATCATTAAATAGAAGTAGTTGCAAATATCTAAAAAGAAAAAGAAAGATAATTAGGCACGTTAGCATTGCATAATTAATTTGCATTTATGTTATAAAAATGATGTAATAAAATTATTATTAATTATATAACAATAATTATGTATGAGGGTATATTTGGTATAATAGAAAAAGCTAAATGTCGTGAATTAGAAAAATCATTATCCAAAATAAGAGAATCGCAAAAATCTATAGTTGAGCACCACCATGCTCTTTCGGATCCTTTAGAGTCATATGATAATATTACTACACATATTAAAAAGTTAGGTAATAAAGAAATCGAAAAAAATAAAATAGAACCATTATTATCAGATTTCTTTAATAAAATATGTATATATTTTGAACAAGAATTATCTCAAGATTCTGATAAAGAGCAATCTTTGCTAGCATTAATTAAAAATGCTCTTCAAAGTTCTGAATTGCAAGGACAACCTAATTTGCATCAATATATTTTTAGTCATCTTTCTGCAGAAGGTGATTCACCAGAGTCATTACCAGAATATTTAAAAAAATTATCTGATTATCTTATTTCACTAGCCTGTGATTATGAATTAAATAATAACTTTGAAAAATTAGGAGTTAGAGTAAATCAATATTTATCTAATACTAGTTTGCAATGTTTAGGTGGAGAAATTTCAAGGCTAGATCATGTAAGTATAAAAGATGATAATTTACATGATAAAGCTTTTAAAGCATTAACTGAAGAATTTATTGCCTCTAATCTACTTCCTCAAGGTGCAAGAGGAAATGAAGCTCATATGCCATCATTTTTAAATCACATATTAGGTCAAGAAACTAGCGATCCTCATACTATTACACCAGCTCAATATCTAGAACCTCATAAAATAATTAGATTCTTTGTCAAGTTCGGTGTAAAATTTTATGAGAAATTAGAAGAATTATTGGTAGATGAAATTACTGATTTATATGAATCAAGAATATCTCAAATTATTGCTGAAGAAGAGAGGATAGAAGAACAAGAAGCAGAAAAGACAGTAGAAGAGAGATTAAAGAAAAAAGCAAGTACAATAGAGGCTGTAAAAAACACTTTTCAAGTAAATCTATGGAACAAAGTAAAACAATATTGCACAAATGATCAAAATGCTCTTCTTATCTTTGAAGCAATAATTGATCAAGATAATAATATCATAAACTCACTTACTGAAAAAGATGATGAAACACAGGATAAAAGAAGCAATGCTCAAGAAATAATAAAGCAAGCCATAAATAGTACTAAAGAAAAAAGAAAGGATAATGAATGTCCAGATGATCCCATAAATAAACTAGCAAAACATGAAATTTATCTGAGTATAAATCCGTTTAGAGATCTGGACAGATCATCAATTAGTTATGAAGAGATAAAAGAACTTGTAAAATTATTTCAAGATGATCAGCAAGAGAGTGGTCAAGCAGCAGAACCTACATTATCTAAAGAAGAAAAAAGAA
>CERI01105595.1_pt1 | contig 12616 bp, 10 predicted proteins | sample 350261 | NCBI WGS metagenome assembly CERI01 (sample SAMEA2620979, study PRJEB7988) | marine metagenome | isolation source: saline water (ENVO:00002010), including
GTTGTTGTGATAAAATAGGTTGTTGTGATAAAATAGGTTGTTGTGCTAGTGTTGGTTGTGTAGTTTGTAATGATAATAATTGATTATTTTGATTAGGGTTGATATTATTCAAGTCATAAATGCCTGAAGTATTTATAGTATCCCCAATAGTTATAGATGGTTTAAAATCTTCATCGCTATTATCATCTGAATCATTTTCTTGTTTAGCATATTCTTCTGCTTTTTTAATAGATGCAATAGTTTCGGGTGATAATCCATCATAATCATCGTCATCGTCTTTTTCTATTTTATCATGTTCATTATTTTCTTCTTCTTCTTCTTCTTTATCTTGTTCTTTATCTTGTTTATATATAGTGTCTTGTTTTATCATAATAGTATTATTATCAGTATTATCAGTATTATCAGTATTATCAGTATTATCAGTATTATCATGATTAATATCGGATTTTAGTTTACTAATTTTAGGTGGTGTAGTGTTATCTTTATCAAAAAAAGATTTATATTCTTCTAAATTTTTAATAATATCAATAGAATTTTTGTAATTCATAGATTCAAATACATTGATGTTATCTTGAGTAATAATTCTCATACTAACATTCATACTCATTAATTCATGAATTAATAATTTGAAAGCATATGGTATTCTTATAATACTAAAATTTCGTCCAAATTTAGTGACAAAATCAATATTAAAATTATTTTGAATATTTTCTTTAAATTTAATAGGTCCATCTAAATATGGACTAATAAATATATCTTTATTTTCATTATAAATAGAAATGAATCCGGTATTATTACATACGGCAACAAAATATTCATCGCCTCTATTTAACATAGATTCTCTTAAAAATATAGATGCACCATGTGCAATAACACCATCGCGTTCCATTTCTCCAATTCTTAATCCACCATCATTAGCGCGACCTTGTACAGTTTGTCTAGTAAGACTAGTTCTAGGTCCTCTAGCTCTGTAATTTATTTTATCTTTAACCATATGTTTTAATCGCATATAATAACATGGTCCAACAAATAATTCCATATCAAGTTGTTCTCCTGATTCACCATTGTAAAATATTTCATTACCAGTAGAACTATAATTTAAATTTTGTAATAAATCAGCAAAAAAATCATGTTTTGGACCATTATTGATAAATGCAGTGCAATCACCGAAACCACCTAATAAGGAACAAACTTTGCCTGATAAAGTTTCAATTAATTGTCCAATAGTCATTCTACTTGGTAATGCGTGAGGATTAATTATAATATCTGGGCGAATACCTTCTTGTGTAAAAGGCATATCTTCTTCATTTAGCATGATACCCATAGTACCTTTTTGTCCGCATCTGCTACAAAATTTGTCACCGATACTAGGAATTCTTTCTTCTCTAATTTTGACTTTAGCTATTCTAGTTCCTTCTTCGCCATCAGTAATAAAGGCTTTATCAATAAAGCCAAGTTGTCCTTTTTTTGGTAAAATAGATTGATCAATATAGTTATCAAAATTATCAGGGTTAGATTTTATTTTACCTATAATAATTTTTTTATCATCAACGATAGTGTTTTCTTTAATCAAACCATATTCATTTAAATTAGAATATTCATAACCAGGTTTTTTGTTAATAACATCAAATTTATCAACATCAGCGAATTTAGTAGTAATGGTTTTATCATTGGTTTTATTAACTTCTTCTTTAGATTCATACATATTAAAATAAGTAGTATTAAATAGACCTCGTCTAACAGAGCCAGCGTTAAATATAATAGAATCTTCAACATTGTATCCATTAAATGAGCCAATAGCAACAATAGTATTTACACCATATGGATGTTCTTCATTATTGATATATTTTAAATATCTTGATTTTAACAAAGGTATTTGACCATAATTTAAAACGACACCCATTTTATCAATTCTATTTTGATAATTAGAATTATACAAGCTAACGCCTTGTTTACTTTGACCACAAGAAAAAAGATCTCTGGGTAATTGATTATGTTCAGGATGAACAATCATATTGCCCATTACACCAAGAATCAATGAATTATGTATTTCAAGATGTGTTGTATATTTATTAATATAATCAATATTAGTAATAATATTTGTACATTCTGTTTCGGCAGAATCTAAATAATCAATAATACCAGATAAAGTTTTTAAAGAATTTATATCAGTATTATTGTACAAATAATTAGAATCATTAATGAATGTTTTATTAATAAGATCATAATAATTAATATCCTGTCGTATTTTATTAAATCCAATAATAAGATCATAAAAGTTAAAATCATTATTAATTAATTTATTTTGAATAGTTTCATTATAAAACGATGGTTTATTATTTAAAAAATTAAAAACCGGACGAGTTAATCTACCCTCATCACAATAAATATATATAATATTATCATTTATATTCCACGATATACTAGTATATACAGAAACAATACCTAATCTTTTATGATATTTCAAAGTTTGATTCAAATTAACAGGATCATTTGTAATACCAATCCACGAACCATTTACAAAAATTTTACAACAATTAGATATATAATCTAAACTACATTCTTCTAAAAATTCAATATTAAATTCTTTTCTTAAAAATTTTATCATTTTATATAATGAAAATCCAGTAGTAATATGTGCGCCTAATGCTAAATGTTTATGTAAGCCAACATTACCACCATCAGGTGTATCTAATGGATCAATAATACCCCATTGCGAAGAGTGACATAATCTAGGCGGAATAATTTTTGCACTAGAATCCATAGGTAGATTAATTTTTCGTAAATGTGATAAAAATGAATTATATGATAATCTATTTAGAGCTTGTATAACTTCGGGTCTTTTAGTATGTTCTTCGGCGCCCCACGATCCTTTGAATGCTTTTTTAAAACCATTTTCTAAAACACGTTCTTTGAATATTTCTTTGTAATTATTTTCAATTAATAATTTGAAATTCTGATCTTGATATGTGCCTTGTTTATAATAATATTCTTTATCTATTTTTTGAAATATATGTTTTTGTTGTAATGTATAATATTCTTTGAATAAATCATATATTAATGAACCAGATAATTCAACTCTTTTATATTTGAAATTATCTCTATCTGTTGGTTTTTTAATATTGTGATATACAAACAATAATTCTAATACCATAAACCCAATAAAATATGCTTTATTAATAAAGTTCATTTCTCCTATATTTGGTAATAAATAATCGGTTAATATTTCTAATGTATGTGGAATAGTTTTATTTTTTGTAAATGTAGATATGTATTTTAAAGCAGTATTTTGATTGAAAATACTACCACTATCATGAACACATGGTATAAAAAAATCTATTAAATCTGAATATTTTTTCATATCTAACAAACAATATTGTATTATTTCTTTATCGGATTCAATACCTAATGCTCTCATTAAAATAAATAGAGGTATAGGTTTTCTAACATTTGGAATATTAACAACAATATTATTATTAGTATAATTATCAGTTGGTCTAACTATTCTTATAGACAATGTTCTAATAGGTTTAGATGAATCTTCACTAACACATCTAATTTCGGCAGAATGAGAATATAATTCGCTATGATCATCTTTGATGTATATCATATTATCGGCAAATTTTTCTTGAGAAATAATTGCTTTTTCTTTACCATCAATAATAAAATAACCTCCATTATCATTTTTACATTCTCCCATAATAAATTTTGTATTTTTATCTAAATTATTTAAAATACATAATTTAGAATTCAACATAATTGGAAATCTTCCTAGATATATTTTTTCTAATGTAATAGTTGATTCATCGTATTTTTTATCTTTATTCATAATTTTATATTTAATATCTATATCAATATGAATAGTTATAGCATAAGTCATGTTTCTTAATCTTGCTTCATTTGGAAACATAAAATGTTCTCTATTTTCATCATATATAATAGGTTTTCCGTAATATATTTTATCACCATTTAAACCACCTAAAAATAATTCAGCAATATAATTGAATTCTTTAGTATCGTTATCAATATCTTTTTGAATCAAAATAGGATTTTTTTCATTAAAAATATTGTATATTTTTTTGAAAAAAAAATCATTATATGAATCTAGATGATGAGTTACTAATAAATTTTTATTATTTTTGAATAATTTGTCAATTATATTCCAAATAATATTTTCATTACTCATATTTATATATATTTATAGTATAAATATAAGTAATTATTTTTAATTTAATATTAGTATTTATTTAAAAACATAAACTAATTATTTAATTTAATTTAATCCATATATTAAAAATATAGAAATCAAAATAATAAATGATAAAATGAATGGAATTATTAATATTAACCATGAAATTTCTTTATATCCTGCTTTACATAATGTATTTAAAATAAATGTCCAAAATAGTATATATAAAATATCAAATAAAAATATTAAATTTGTATTTGGAACATAACAATTATAAGGACCTAAACACAATACATGTTTATTATCATAATTATAATAAGCAGCAATAGAAAACAATATAATAGATATTACTAAATATATAACAGATGGCGTACACAAATTAGAGAAATCTTTTTTATATTTTTTTAAATAATTCATTATATAATATATTAATAAAAAATTTTATTATATATTATATAAGTTTAATTTATTAATCATATTGTTTGCCTAAAAATTCATCTTTGAAACTTATTGCATAATCACTAATTTTATTCATTTCTGTATGAATTCCATATCCACCATTTTGTTTTTTGTAACCACATCCTTTTTGACAATATTTTTTTTTACAACTTCTTAATTTTTTTGTTTTTTTTGTTTTTTTTGTTTTTTTTGCTTTTTTTGCTTTTTTTGGGTTTCTAAGTTTTTTTGGTTTTTTAATACTATATTTTTTTATACTATATTTTTTTTTATTATATATTGATTTCATTATATATATATAATACAAATAAAAAAATTTGTAATATATTTATTCAATATCAACGTGTGTTAGAAAATGTCTGCGACAACAATATTTATGTAAATTTAATTGGTCCATTACATTTCCTTCAATTGTTTTTTCATAATTTTCTTTAGTTAAATATTTAACATTGTTATTTGTATTATCATTATTGAATTCTTTATTTTTTTTAATTTCTGTTAAATAATATCTATATTTATTAGCTAAAACATTACCACAAGTAAAACATTTAACAGGTATAATCATAAATTTATATATTTAATAAATATAAAATAAATATAAATTTAAATCAATTTGATAAAATATTTTCATAAATTATTTATTTTATACTATTTGCAATATTTGTTTTTTTTTGGTTTGCCTCTGGATTGTTTAGTATAGCATTAGCAGATGCATCTGGGTCAGAACCAACACCATTCAAAGAAGAATCAACGGATTTTACTTCAACATCTTTTTTTATTTCAAATCCAATAGGTTTATTTTTAGTATCAATAGCTTCTAAAGTTTCATAAATTGAATTATTACCTAATAATAAAAAAAATATATTTAATAATATAAGGAATATTATAATTAATAAATTATTATTTTTTTTTTTAATTTTCATATATCTATATATATGTATATATATATATAGATAATAATAATTTACATATTTTCAATAGAATATTTGTCACAAATTTTTCTACTTAAATGTCTACAAGGACATTTGCAATTATTTTTCATATAAAATGTTTGTCTAAAAGACCCAGACATTCTATATTCAAAGTCATTAAAATATTCTAATGTTTTTGGTTTGTTAATTGAATGTTTTTTACAACAATTGCAATTATTACATATATTTACTATTTTTTTAAAGAAGATGAAGTTTTTAACAAGAAAATAATTATCAATATTATCAATATTGTTATTATAAAATTTGTTGAATATTTCAATAGTTTGTCTATTATGTTTTTTATTATAAATATATAATAACCAATTTTTTTGAATAATGTGGGCGTAATAATTATAATTAATGTAATAAATATATTCAATAATGTCAAGTGGTAAATTATAAAAATAATTGTTATTATCCATGATAATATATAAATGTACAGTTTATAATGAATTATAAAATCAATTTTTTTAATATTAAAATTTAATTATCATTTTAAAGTATTTTTTTTCAAATTTTATTAATTTCTTGAATTAATTTCTTAAATAGTTTCAGTGTATTCTTCAATAGTGTTATCAATTAACTTTAATAGTAATTTTTTGAACATCATTCTAGTAGGCATATCAAACATTGGAATATTTTCATTTAATAATCCAATTTTAATTAATTGTTTATTTTTAGTATATTCTATTTTTTTAGAATTATATAAATTTTCATATTAATTATAATATCAATTTTTTTTTATAGAAATTATTTTAATGTACAAAAAAAATTATTAAATTATATGTAATTATAATATATAATATATAATATATAATATATAATATTTTAATTATAACTAATCAAATATTCCATTGGCAATTTTAATTTTAAGTTTCATCATAATATCTAAATAATATGATTCAGTTTTATAATATATTTTTTTCAAATTATATGATGTATCTTGTCGTTTGTATATGATTAATCCGCGTTCAAGGGGACGAATAAATTCAATAAGTAAGGTAATTTTATAGTTTTTTGATAAATTGGAATAAAAATTGAAAGACAGTACTTTGGAAAGTATTTTTGTTAAATTTTTAGAAGTAGTAGTGCACGGGTTCAAATAACAGACGTCAGAATAGTTTTCTTTGTTTCTGCTGAAAACATTTGTATTGATATTTTGATAAAACAAAACATTTTTGTATATATGGTTATTATAGATAAAATCAATAAAGACATTTCTTTGCATTATCTTAGCGCAATAAATTTTTTCAACTTGTTTTGCAAGACGTATTTGATAAATATGAGTTTTAATATCATCGGGCAAAATATCGTAAAAGTAATTTTGCATTAAAACTCGTATGTGTATACGATAATAATGAGCGTATACAATGTATATAATAAAAATGAAAATCAATTTTTTGAAGAACTAACAAAATTTTAGATTGTTTGATAAATTAAATTAGGAGATAGGTGATGGCGCGGGGTAATATTTAATTTTTTGAGTAATTCAAAATAATAATAATAGCAATCATAATAAATATTATTATTTATGTAAAGTTTATTGTTAGCATCGGGTATGTGTTTGTATAAAATCAATGAATTTTCAATAGGTACAATAAATTTTCGTAACCACCATAATTTATCATCGTTGATGGTTAATATATTTAAAGTTTTTTTTAATAAAAATAATGTACTACTATTTTTAGTATCCATATATGTATTAGAATTTAAATTAAATATTAAATTATTAGATAAATAATTATATTGATATGATGTAAAATATTGAAATTTATAATTTAAAACAATATTAGCGATAGTCATTTTTTGAGAAATGAGTCTATAATAATTTGCTTGAAGCATATTGAAAAGACGCAATTGAAAAATATAATGTTGAATATCATATGGTAAAATATTATAAAAATAATTTTGCATCTTTTTATAATATATATAATATATATAATATATATAATATAAATATAAGAAAATATCAATTTTATTTAATTCATAAAAAAAATTGAATCTATTAATATAAATAAATAATAACAAACAATAAAATAATGAATAATATAAATTATAGAACATTTGGTCAATATGATAGTAATTTATTATGTATAGACAATGGTTTTTTTGAGAAATATTGTCCAAATAATGAATATCCATTTACAAATAAAAAGTATTTTCCATTTGAATTTGTAGTGCATGAATCAAATAAAATATCACCAAAATATTATTATGATAATAATAATAATATCAAAATAATATTCAAAACATCATATGTTCATGATATATCAGAAGATGTATACAAATTACATGTATTAGTAACGCCTGTAAAAAATTATGATATGTATGTACATTCATCATTATTAATATTATTAACTACAATTTGGATTGTTTATGTAATATACAATAAAAAATATATGTTATTATGGTATAATATTGTATGTTTAGTAATGGTTTATGAATATAATTTCAAAGGAGAATATGGTTATTTTATGTAAATTATAATTCTAAAAATTCGAATCCTTCAGTTGTTTTAATTTTTTTTAATTCGGTATTGTTAGAATGTATTTTATCATGACAATCACTACATATATTAATTAAATTAGCTTTATGGTTTTTATTAAAATCATTGTTAATAATGCCGTTATTGTTAGCATTTTTTTGAAATTGAAGATGATGTATTTCTTCTCCTTTATTTAATTTACATATTTCACATAAATCTTTAAATTTTTTAGAATTATATTTAGTTTTTTTATTTTCAACAAGACAATATTTATTTCTTATTTCATATGATCGTTCAATGAATTCATTTGGTAAATTTAAACTTTTACAAACTTCTAAACCATACATAGCATCTCCTGGTCCTTCAATTAATTTTCTATCATATAATAATTTATTATTAGCAGGATCATACATAACAGTCATATGCATAATTTTCATTTTAGTCAAATTTTTGATTTCTTGATAATTTAATATTTCATGAAAATGGGTTGCAAACAAGAAGGTGCTGTTATATTTGTACAATTGTTCTAAACTAGCAACAAAAATACTTAAAGCGGAAGTAGATTCTGTTCCACTGCATAATTCATCACCTAATATGATACTATTTTCGGTAGCATATTTTAAAATAGTGCGTAATTCGCACATTTCAACAGCAAATGTTGATAATCCTTTAAATATATTATCATTACCTAAAATTCTAGTAAATAAATAACTATATGGATAAAAAATGAATTCTTCACATGGAACATACATACCAGCCTGTGCTAATATGATAGAAATACCAACAGATTTAATAAAAGATGTTTTACCTACAGCATTTGTACCATATAATAAAAGTCCATTAATATTAGAACCTAATTCTAAATCATTACTAACATAAAGTTCATTATTATTAATATGTTCAATTAAGAGGTGTCTCATTTTTTTGAATTCAAAATATGATTTATTATTATTATTATTTTTAATTATGGGTTTAGTATAATTAAATTTTGTACAATTGTATGCTTTAACATGAAAGACATCAATATTACTAATAAATTTATTTATAATATTTAATTTATTTTCATTAGTAAAAACAATAAATTCATTAATTATTTCATTATAATTACAACAGATATTAGATAGTAATATATCTTTTGCATGATGTATATTACTAGTTATTTGAGATATTTGTGGTGAAGTTAAAAGTAAATTAGTTTTGTTATTACCGTGTTCTTTGTATACAATATTAAAAATATTAAAATTTAAAAATTCTTTTTTATTAGTATAATTAGATATATAATAAATAGTGTGGTCATCGTCATAATCTTTCAATATTTCTTTTAACATATGAGCGCGTCTATTAGTAATTAATAGCATAATATCATTTTTACTAGTTTCATGTATTTTAATATAATTATCAGAATTTTTGTTTTCATTAGTTTTTTTAGGATTTTCTTTTTCAAACAACAAATTACTTAAGAATTTTCTAATACAATCTAATTGTTGTCGTGAATCAATACAATTTTTATAACAGTTGTACAAACTTTCATTATTTTTAGTATTCAAAAAATTAAGATTTTCAATTTCATAATTATTTAATTTGTCAATAAAACAGTTTGAACATTTTTCAATAATAAATTTTTCTTGAATAAAAGTTTTTATTTTTGTACATAATACATTAATATCACTACAAATATTTGTATTAATATAATTAATTAATAATTTATTTTTTTTTTCATTTTTTTTTAAGAATTTGTACAAATTATTAACGGTTTCTAATGTATTATATAAATGTACAAAATCATTAGGTTGTATTTTTTTAAGTTCTAATTTGCGTTTTATTTTTTCAATATCTTTTACATTATGTAATTGTTCTCTTATATCATTATATATTTTACTTTTACACATAATTTCAATAATATTATAAGATTCTTGTAATGTTTCAATATTGCAAATAGGATGCAATAAATCATAATTAAATTGGCGTTTTCCAGCATTAGTTATACAATTATTTAAAAAATTTTGAACACTAGATAATTTTCCATAATCATTATTATTATTAATAATATTTAATTGATTTAATGAATGATTAGCTAAAATAAGTTTTTCACTTAAATTTTCAAATATTGGATAATCTACATTTTTAATAAGATTTGGATTATGTTTTTCAACAAAATCAAACAAAACACATAAAGATTGCGTTGATATGTTATGTTGATAAAATTCTTGTTTCTCTTTAAATGAACCTATTCCATATATTTTATCAATAATATGTTCTTGAAAATTTTGTTTTTCACATTTATAAGCTATTTTTTCTAGTACTTTATTTGAATTTTGTACAGATTCATTTAATACAATCTCATGATATTTTTTACATTTTATATTACTATAATTTATTAAATTACTAATATAATTTTTTTCATTATTATTAGTAACAAATAATATTTCACAAGGATTATAAATACTCATATATTTTTCCAATTCATCATAAACACTTGGACTGTTTATGTACAAATAATCATATTGATAATTAATTAATTTTCCAGTTAAAATATCAATAATACTTATCCCAATAATTATTTTAGGGTCTGAATACATTTTATTATTACATATTTCTAACCAAATTGAACATATATTATTACTTAATTTATTTGAATCACTTTCATTACTATTAAAATAAGTTCCTGGTGAATATATACAATCTAAACTTCTAGTTGTATTTTTTGCTTGATTATCTTGAACATAAACAACAACAGTATAATTATGTTCTAACATTTTTTTCAAATATTTATCTAAAACATGTAATCCAAATCCAGCCATTACTACATTTTTGTTTCCTACGCATATATTTTTTTTTGCAATAATCATATCATTAATATTTGCAAAATCTTTGATACAACTACCATAATATGTTCCATCTTCATTTTCTAATGCATAACATTCAAAAAAACTACCTACTTGAATTAATACTAATGTTTTATCACCATAACAGGCAGTATGTTCTTTTGTATATTCAAAATAATCATTTATTATGGTCATAATAATTAATAATATTAATAATTATGATTTTAAGTTAATTTAAAAAAATATATAAAATAATTAATTAACATGATAATAGATTTAGTTTTTTTATATTTATATATAGATATATATTATTATCTAAATTTTAATTTTTGTACAAAGTCATATTTTTACAATATTATTATATTGTAAAATTTATATAATAATATTTTACAGTAATATTGTTAAATAATATTTTTATAAATTTTAGTTTATGTAAAAAGTTTGTTTCAATAAAATATAGTTCCAACCTATAGAATCTATTAAAACAGTATTAATATTTAATAACATTATACAAAACAAGGTAAATGGTGATATATTAGTAGCTTCAAATGTTCCAATTAAAGCTAAAATAGTAATAATAGCAATAATAAATACAGGTACAGTACTAAATAATGATTTGGTCAAAGTTTTTTTTTCAATTAATTTTGGTTGTAATAAACTTAATGTCCAAAGAATATATCCTATTAAAAATAAAAAGACTAATATATCATATATTTTGTTATTGAAAATAGTGTAATTTAAAATACCGTTATAAGGTGGGTTATTTTTAATATTAATATACCAATATAGTCCACCAATATAACCAATAATTTGTATTATTGAAATTTTTTTAACAATTTCAGGAGAAATTCCTAACCAAAATTTAGATGTAATATAATAAGATTTGTTTTCTTTTTTATTAAAAACATAATAAGCAGTTAAAATAAAAAGTAAAAAAGTGATTTCATTAATTTTATACTTTTGTATAGATATCATATATATATAATAATAATTAAATTTTTTAATTTTTGTACAAAGTTTGATATTAGTTAAAAAAATACAAATATTTTTATAAGATTTATTTTTTTTTGTAAGATTTATTTTTTTTTGTAAGATTTATTTTTTTTTATAAGATTTATTTTTTTTTGTAAGATTTATTTTTTTATAAGATTTTTTTTTTTTGTAAGATTTTTTTTTTTTATAAGATTTATTTTTTCTTATGTTTTTTCTTTTTGTTTTGTATTTGCCGCCGCTTGTTTTTGGCTTTTTTGAACTATTTGATATATTAGCTTGAAAATCACCTGTACCCTCATCAGAACCTAAACCCCCTAGATGTGACAGCTGTGACCCTGACCCTGATCTTGACCCCACCGACCTGTCCGCTGCCAAGCTGAACGAGGTTCCAGTCAAAGACGCTACTGGACGAAGCCTAGAAAAGTTTTCCGAAGACTCTTGCAGACTCGAGTTTAGCTTCGGCGGCGAGCGCGAGGACCGTGACCGCGACCGGGACCGGGACCGGGACCGCGACCGGGATCGCGACAGTAGTGACAGTAACCGCTCGCGCTCCCGGGACCGCGACGACCGAGGCGGTGGCCCGGTCAGCGGAATCACCTTCAACTCATCATCCTCATCCTCATCCTCATCATCATACTCATACACCTCTCTGTCGCGCTTATTACTCGGCGCCGCCACCACCGCCGTCGCCCTCACC
>CERI01115679.1_pt1 | contig 12605 bp, 12 predicted proteins | sample 350261 | NCBI WGS metagenome assembly CERI01 (sample SAMEA2620979, study PRJEB7988) | marine metagenome | isolation source: saline water (ENVO:00002010), including
TGCTCGCCATTAAAATGGTCTAAGGACTTTATGGCCTTACTAGAATAATAATTGATTTTATCTCGAGTGTATTCATCAGATTTATTTTTTTTAAATATCCCTAATAATTTGTCAGATTGCGTGATAATTTTTCCGTTAAAAATTTTCTCAATTTCTTTTCTATCAATATCATTAGATTTTATATAGCTATGAATCAAAGGTAGTGTTGATTTTCCTTCTGATAAATCCTCTGCAACATTTTTACCAGTACTCTTTTTATCTCCAAAATAATCTAGATAGTCATTTCTTAATTGGTACGCAATACCAAAATATTTTCCAAACCTCATTAAATGTTCTGCTTCTTTATAATCCGCCAAATCAGCAGCTACTATTGCTGATGCCTCAAACAATTTCCCAGTCTTCAAATATATTATCTGTAAGTATTTTTCCTCATTATCAATAATCTTGTCTTTTGACATAAGCTGCATCACCTCACCTTGTGAAATTTTGTTTGTGGTTTCAGCAAGTATTTTGTAAATTTTCTCTTTATTAATTTTAACAATTAGTTCGAAAGCTCTTGAATATAGAAAATCACCAACTAACACAGCACTATCATTTCCCCAAATATTGTTTGCGGTTTCTATGTTGTGTCTAAAATCAGACTGATCAACAACGTCATCATGAAGTAAAGTGGCAGCGTGAATTAATTCTATAATTGCAGCTGACTCTGTAACATTTTTACTATTATTTAGTAACTTAGATATCAAAATTAAGATTATTGGCCTTATTCTCTTACCGCCACTGTCAATCATATGATTTGATAAGGTATTTATAAGCTGTACATCAGTATTTGTAGCTTTTTTAAGGAAAATGTTTAGATTTTCCAAATCTGATGATAAAGGTTTTGATATTTCACTAAAATCAAGCATAGTGACAAAAATATATCATACTTAGATAAGCTAAATACCTATAAAATGGTTTATTATTTAAAAAAATCAAGGTAGAATCACACAACTTATAACATTATGAATGCAATAATCAAACAGGGTGGACATCAATATAACGTAGCAGAAGGCGACGTAATACGTGTCGATTCAATTTCTAAACCTGAAGGCAGTGAAATAGAACTTGATAATGTCATAATGGCGTTTGATGATAAAGATTCTCTTCTTGAGAAAAAAGCGTTATCATCTCTAAAAATTAAAGCTACTATTCAAAAACATGGTAGATATCCAAAAATAAGAATAGTAAAATTTAAAAGAAGAAAACATTATATGAGAACTCAAGGCCACAGGCAGGGTTTTTCTGAAATAAAAATAGAGTCGATTAAATAAATGGCACATAAGAAAGCAGGCGGAAGTACTAAAAACGGTAGAGATTCAGAGTCTAAGAGACTTGGTGTGAAAAAATATGGCAGTGAATTTGTTCATGCTGGCAATATCATACTTAGACAAAGAGGAACTCCTGTAAGAGCTGGCGATAATGTTGGGTGTGGTAGAGATCACACGTTATTTGCTACAAGCGATGGTTATGTTCATTTTCATAAAAAAGGCCCTAATAAACATAAGTTTGTTAGCGTTTTACCAACTAAACACTAAAACTCCTATCAATCATGAAATTTATTGACGAGACTGTTATTACAGTTAGAGCAGGTAATGGCGGTTCTGGCATCTTAAGCTTTAGAAGAGAAAAATATATCCCTTTTGGAGGTCCTGATGGTGGTGATGGTGGTGATGGTGGTTCAGTAATTATCAAAGCAACTGATAGTCTCAATACTCTTGCTGATTTCAGAAATAAAAGTTTATTTAAAGCCGAAAATGGGAAAACTGGTGGAAGTAAAAATAAACATGGAAGAAATGGTGAAGACTTAATAATCAATCTCCCATTAGGCTGTGTTATTTATGATAACGAGACAGACGAGGAATTATATGATTTAGATGATGAGAACAAATCATTCACTATAGTCAAAGGTGGCGAACATGGCTTTGGGAATGTTCGTTTCAAAACATCTACAAATCGAGCTCCTAGAAAAAAAACAAACGGTAAAGAAGGAGAATATAAGGAAATAAGAATTATTTTAAAAGTTCTTGCAGATGTTGGCCTAGTCGGCCTGCCTAATGCTGGTAAAAGTTCTTTTTTGCAAGCCGTTAGTATGGCGAGACCAAAGGTAGCAGATTATGAATTTACAACATTAACCCCCAACTTAGGAGTGGTACTTTATTCAGATTACGAAAAATTCGTCGTAGCAGATATACCTGGCATTATCGAAGGGGCATCGAAAGGAATTGGGCTAGGGACGAGATTTTTGAAGCATATTAGTAGAACTAAAATGTTATTAAACTTAATAGATTGTTCTAATAAGAAATATGAAGATATACTAAATGAGATAGATAAGATTAAATATGAATTAAAAACGTTTGATGAGTCATTGGTTAAAAAAGATTTATGGGTTGTTTTAAATAAAATAGATTTACTCGATGAAAATCAAGTTACAGAACTAAGTAACAAATTTAATAATTCAAAATTTAAGGTTTATTTTATATCGACAATAAATAAATATGGTATTAAAGAGTTAACGAATGAAATATACGAATTTTTAAAATATGAGAACAGAATTAAAGAAATCTAAAAGAATTGTCGTTAAAGTTGGTAGTTCAATAGTTAATAGTATTGAAAAAGATTATATATCTACTATATGCAATGATATAAGTGAGTTCATTCAAGAAGAAAAAGAAATTGTTCTCGTAACATCAGGTGCAATCTCACAAGGTATGAAAATTCTCAATATTAAAGAAAAACCAAAAGATATCAAAAAACTTCAAGCGTTAGCAGCAGTTGGACAACAAAAACTAATGCTAATATATGAACAGAATTTTTCTAAAAATAATAAACATGCGGCACAAGTACTTATCACTCACAGTGATATTAATGATCGGGTTCGTTATTTAAATATCAAAGGAACAATAGAAGAGTTATTTACAAATAAAATAATACCTATTATTAATGAGAATGATGTTGTCTCTACTGAAGAAATTAAATTAGGTGATAATGATAATTTAGCATCAATGATCTCAAATCTAATTAACGCTGATTTGATGATTATTCTTACTGATCAAAAAGGTATGTATGATAAGAATCCAGACAATTATGATGATGCTAAACTTATTAATACTATTAATATAGATGAAATAAAAACTTATGATACAGATTTTAGTACACAAAGTATTACTGGTACTGGAGGCTTTGTAACAAAAATTCAAGCTGTCAAAAGAGCTGCTCTTTCGAATACATATACATTAATTGCGAGTGGCTATGAAGAAAATGTTTTAAGAAAAGTATTTGAAGATAATAAGATGGGAACCTTATTTGTTCCGTCAGAAAAAAAAATTAGTGCAAAAAAACAATGGTTAGATACAACAGATAATCATGGTGCGATTATTATAGATAATGGTGCTTGTAAAGCATTGCAGCAAAACAAAAGTCTTCTTTTTGTAGGAGTTACTGATGTAAAAAATAGTTTCCAAAAAGGTGATGTAGTTAGATGTGTCAATTTAAATAATATTTGCATTGCTAAAGGAATAACAAACTATGATTCAGATGATGTAATATTGATGAAAGGAAAATCAACAGAAGATATTAAAAATCTACATGGTGATGAATTCACAAGGGAACTCATTCATACAGATAGTCTTATAGTTATAGAGATTTAATCTTACTATTCAGTCTTGATTTATGTCTAGCAGCTTTATTTTTATGTATAAGACCTTTCGCTGAGAGTGTATCAATACATGAAACAGCTTCTATAAAATCTTTTTTAGATTGTTCTGCATTTTTGTCTGAAATAGATTTAAGTACTTTCTTGATACTTGTCCTAAACTCAGATTTTTTAGCTGCATTACTGATTCTAGCTTTATCAGCTTGTCTTACTCTTTTTTTCGCCTGTGCTGTATTTGCCAATGTAATTTTCTCCAATTATAGGTAAAATAAGTGAAGATTATCTCAGTCAAGTAGGCTAGTGTCAATATAATACACTCTTTATGACAAAAGAATCAGAAAAAAAATCAAGATCTATCATCAAATCCTCAAGTCATTTTGGATTTACTACTTTTATATCTAGAATAAGCGGGTTTATACGAGATATTCTTTTCGCGAGTTACTTTGGTGCTAATGGAAATACTGATGCTTTTTTCGTAGCATTTAAAATACCTAATTTTTTTAGACGATTATTTGCTGAAGGAGCGTTTTCTCAAGCATTTGTGCCAGTACTTCAAGAATACAGATTAAAGAGGAAGGATGAATTAATAGAATTTGTTCAAAGTGTTTTTGGAAATTTATTTTTTGCACTTTTTATTATTACTGCATTAGGAATGTATTTTTCTGAAAATCTAGTTTACTTATTTGCTCCTGGATTTATTGGAGATGATAACAAATCATATTTAGCCTCACAGATGTTGTTTATTACATTTCCATATTTATTATTTATATCACTTACTGCAATGTGTTCTGGGATATTTAATAGCCATGATAGATTCATTTTAACTGGAATTACTCCTGTTTTTTTAAATTTAAGTTTAATATTTTTTACTATATTCTCATCCACTATTTTTTTAATACCCATAATATCTTTATCATATGGAGTTTTAGTTGCTGGGGTAGTTCAACTACTAATTCAATTACCGCTAATGTATAAGTTAGGATTTTTACAATTACCAAAAATTAATTTCTACAATATTGGCTCAATGAAAATTTTAAAATTAATGGGACCAGCAATACTTGGTACAGCTGCTGTGCAAATTAATCTATTAATAGATACTATTGTTGCATCATTATTAATATCTGGAAGTATAAGTTGGTTATATTTTTCTGACAGATTAATAGAATTACCTTTAGCAATATTTGGTATTGCAATATCAATTGTGATATTACCTGTACTTTCACGTCAATTCCAAAAAAAGGAGACTAAAGAATATTCCACTACATTAACGAAATCTATAAAACTGGCAATTCTAATAGCAATACCTTCCATGGCTGGATTAATTATGCTTTCTGCAGTGATAATATCTACATTATTCATGTACGGCAGTTTCACTCCTGAGGATGTAAGAATGTCTTCGCTTAGCTTAATTACATATAGTCTTGGCTTACCTGCATTCATTTTTTTAAAAATACTAGTTACTGCTTTTTATTCACGGCAAGATACAAAAACTCCAGTAATTTATTCATTAATAGGTATAAGTATAAATATAGTTGCCAATCTTACAGTTTTATTTTTTTATCTCAGAACTCCTTTTGAGGGTGCGCATGCATTTATTGCTTTGGCAACATCTCTCTCTGCATGGATTCAGGTTATTTTGATGAGTTATAAGCTAAAAAGTTTAGGGATTATTAAAGAAAATATTTTTTTCAACTTATCATCTTTAAAAATAATTCTTGGAGCGGGTATAATGCTTTTAGCTTTAGGTACGTATGAAAATCTTTCTCCCTTTAATTATGAAACAAGCGTATATACTAGATCAGGCTATCTTATTACAAGTATTTTTTCAGGAGCTTTTATATACTTTATTTCACTATGGTTGTTAGGTCTTAGATTCAAAAGCTACAAAATATGAATATAATAAAAATAATTAACAAAGTTTCAGAAAAACCAAAAGCAATCACGATAGGAAACTTCGATGGTGTTCATAAAGGGCATCAATCATTATTAAAGAAAACAAAAGAAATAGCGGAGGCTAATAATCTCGAATCTCTTGTTTTAACTTTTAACAAATCTCCAAAAGAAATTTTTAATCCTAGTAATTTTCAAAGACTATACAATAACGATAATAAATGTGATTTTATCAGTTCATATAAAATAGATGTCCTTCTTTCGATAGATTTCAATATGATTAAAAATTTCTCTGCTGATTTTTTTTGTAATGAAATTTTAATAAATCAGCTTCATATCAAATATTTAATTATCGGTGATAATTTTAAATTTGGTAAAGATAGAAAAGGCAATATTGAAACATTGAAAGAGTATCATCGTAATGATAACTTCAAACTAATTATACCTAAGCTTGAGATATATAAAGATATGCACATAAGTAGCTCAAGGATTAGAAAATTATTAGCTAATGGTGATTTTTCAGATGCAAAAGAATGTTTAGGAAAAGATTTTATGATATCAGGTAATGTGATATCTGGTGAAAAGTTGGGAAGAAAACTAGGTTTTCCTACAGCAAATATTGCCCTAAAATATAACTACCCACTTGATGGAATTTATCTAACAAAAATAAAGATAGGTAGTGCTTATTACCATGGCTTAACTTCAATTGGGAATAAGCCTACATTTAATGGAAAAGAGAAGCTTTTGGAAGTATTTATTTTAGATTTTAATAAAGATATTTATGGAAAAAATATTAAAGTATTCTTTTTAGAAAAAATAAGAGATCAAATAAAATTTAAAAATAAAGATGACTTGATTAAACAAATGAATGAAGATCATAAATATGCAATAATCAATAGCAAAAAATATGGAATATAAAGATACACTAAATTTACCTAAAACTGATTTCCCAATGAAAGGAAACCTTCCAAATAAGGAACCGGATATACTTAAGAAATGGATAGATGATGATGTCTACGGAAAAATATTAAATCAGTCTAAGACTAAAGAACATTTCATCCTTCACGATGGTCCTCCGTATGCTAATGGGGATATCCACATTGGCCATGCTGTTAATAAAATTCTTAAAGACTTTATTATTAAATCAAAAATTATGTCTGGTTATCACGTTCCGTTTATACCGGGTTGGGATTGTCATGGCCTACCAATAGAGCTACAAGTTGAAAAAAAATATGGAAAGAATAAATTTAGAGATAATCCAAGAGGTTTCATTGCTGCCTGCCGAGAATTCGCAGAAAAACAAATTGAAAAGCAAAAAGATGACTTTATAAGATTAGGGGTTTTTGGTGATTGGGAAAATCCATACTCGAGTATGGATAAAGAAGTTGAATCTGGTATAGTTGGGTGTTTATCAAAAATAATTAAAAACAAGCATATTTATTATGGCTCAAAACCAGTTCACTGGTGTATTGAGTCATCTTCTGCATTAGCTGAAGCAGAAGTTGAATATAAAAATATTATATCAAAAGCAGTTTGTGTAAATTTTAAAATTCTAAATATAGATAAACTCTCTTTTAATAAAAATATCGAAAATAAATTAAATGTATTCATACCAATATGGACAACAACGCCATGGACGCTTCCTGCTAATAGAGCGGTAGCAATTAGTGCAGATATTGAATATTCATTAGTCCGTATAAAAAATAAATATTTAATTATAGCTAAGAATTTAATTTCCTCAGTTATGGAAAAATCTGAAATTACTCAATATGAAATTATTGATAAATGTATAAATGATGAATTTAATGGAATGCATTTATCTCATCCTTTTTATGATATGACTGTTCCAGTTATAACAGCAAATCATGTGACAGATGATAATGGAACGGGAGCTGTTCATATTGCGCCTGGTCATGGTACAGATGACTACTTAGCAGGTTTAAAACATAACCTTGAAGTCTTTAACCCTGTTGATGATTACGGCAGATTTCTCCCAAATTTACCTCTATTTGGGGGTATGAAAATAAGAGAATCTAATGATGAAATAATCTCTCTACTTCAAAAAAAAGATTGTTTATTATTCTTCGAAAATTATGAACACTCTTATCCTCATTGTTGGAGATATAAAACGCCATTAATTTTCAGAGCAACGCCGCAATGGTTTATGAGTATGGAAAATTCAGGTTTAAGAAACTCAATAAAAAAAGATATTAAGAATATAAACTGGTTACCTTCATGGGGAGAAGAACGTATATACAATATGATCGACGGAAGACCTGATTGGTGCTTATCAAGACAAAGGAATTGGGGTGTCCCTATACCTTTATTTTTGCATAAGGAAACAAATGAATTACATCCAGATACAGATTCAATAATGAAAAAAGCTGAAGAAATTATAAAAAAAGGAAATATTGAATCGTGGATAGATTTTGATAAAAGCTTGATAGTAAACGATATCGATCAGTACAGAGAAATTAAAGATACTTTAGATGTATGGTTTGATTCAGGAGTTACTCATCAGACAGTGCTTAAATCAAGAGGTATCGAAGGCACAGCTGATTTATATCTTGAAGGGTCTGATCAGCATAGAGGTTGGTTTCAATCATCACTCATTACTTCCCATGCTATGTATAAAGAATCACCATATAAGAATGTTTTAACACATGGTTTTGTTGTGGACGCAGAAGGACAAAAAATGTCTAAATCAGTTGGTAATATAATTTCACCACAAAAAGTTATCAAAGAAAAAGGAGCAGATATTCTTAGATTATGGGTTGCTATGACAGATTACTCTAAAGAAATGACTATATCTGATGAAATTATCAAACGTGTTTCTGAATCATATCGAAGAATAAGAAATACATCTAAGTTTCTATTATCTAATATTAATGACTATGATGATGATATGAGTGATATAAATATTGTCAAACTTGATTCATGGATTGTGCATAAAGCTAAAGAATTAGATTCTCAAATTAAGAGTGACTACACAGAATTTAAGTTTCATAAAATCATTCAAGATATTATCAATTTCTGTACCTTGGAGTTAGGAGGGTATTATCTAGATATAATTAAAGACAGATTGTATACATCTAAAAAAGATGGTGCTCCAAGAAAATCAGCACAAAGAACATGTTTTATACTTATAAATTATATAAATTCTTGGATAGCCCCAATATTAACATTTACGGCTGAAGAAATTCATTCAAAAATATCAAATAGTAATAAAAGTATATATTTAAATGAATGGTATAGCTCATCATCGAATATTAATAAAGATGATATAGAGTTATATGATTGCCTTTATTCTATAAAACCTAGTGTATCTAGAATCATTGAAGAATCTAGAAACAAAAACGAAGTTGGCTCTTCTCTAGAGTGCAGGCTAGACATAGTATGTAATCATGAATTATTTGATAAACTGGAAAAAATATCAGACGAGCTCAAGTTCATTTTCATTGTCTCAGAATGCAGTTTTAAACTTGGAAATAAATCAGATAATTATGCAATTAGCGAAGGAATGAATAAATTATCGATAACTGTTAGTAAATCTCAAAATCATAAATGTGAAAGATGTTGGCATCTAAATGAAACTGTAGGAAAGATTGATGAGGCTCCGACTATTTGTAAGAGATGTTCTGATAATATACATGGTAATGGAGAATGCAGAACGTACGCCTAAAAAGTATATTCTCATTAGTTGTAGTTTTTATAGTTATATTATTTGACTATTACACTAAACAATATACTTTAGCCATTGACCAAAATTTTGTTCTAAATTCATTTATTACTATTCATAAAATAAATAATTTTGGTATAGCATTTGGTCTATTTGATGATTTGAACATAACAGGATTTTTAGTATTAAATATTCTTATAATTTTTATCTTAATCTTCATTGCTAAAGAGCTTTATTACAACTTGAATATGTCATTATATTATATTACTGGCTATTCATTAATTTTAGGTGGAGGTATATCTAATTTAATTGATAGATTTGATAATGGGTCAGTTACAGATTTCATAATTCTTCACTATGAAGATATTTATTTTCCGGCTGTTTTCAATATAGCTGATTTAAGCATAAGTTTAGGAGCAATATATATACTATTTTATTTTTTAAGAAATGATCAAAAAAATAATTAAACATAATAGTCGTGTTCGCTTACATTACTCACTTAAAGGGAATGATAATATATTTGAGAGCACATTTGAGCACAAGCCTATAATATTGACAATAGGTGAGTGTAATCTACCTCAAATTATTGAAGCTTCATTGTATGGACTCGAATCTGGAGATAAGAAAGAGTATACATTCACTTCAAAAAATATTTTTGGAAAATTCGATAAAAAGAAGATTACGAAAGTACCATTAAATATCTTTAAAAATTATAAAGATGTTAAGCCAGGTGATATCATTGAAACTGTTGAAGATGATAGGTCATTTTTTATGACTGTTTTAGAACTATCTGGCGATGATGTGCTAGTGGATTTAAATCATCCTCTTAGCAATAAAGATATTAAGTTTAAAATTGAAATACTAGATATATATAATGATTCTTAAAGATAGTGAAATATTACTCACAGAACCAAGAGGTTTTTGTGCTGGTGTTGAACGAGCTATAGAAATAGTTAACAGGGCAATATCAATATTTGATGAAAATATTTTTGTAAAACATGAAGTGGTTCATAATAAATTTGTGATAGATGAGTTAATAAAAAAAGGAGTAATATTTGTAGAATCATTAGATGAGGTGCCAGATGAGTCAATACTAATTTACAGTGCTCACGGAGTATCTAAAGAAATTACCAATACTGCTAAATTAAAAAACTTAAAAGTCTTTGATGCAACATGTCCACTTGTAACAAAAGTACATTTTGAAATACATAAGTATTCTCAAGAAAATACTGATGTAGTTTTAATAGGACATAATGGTCATCCAGAAGTTGAAGGTACAATGGGTCAATATTTGTCACAAGTTGGAAAGATTCATTTGATAGAAAATGAAAAAGATGTAGAAGAATTAAATATTACAAATGATAATTTAGCATACGTTACGCAAACTACATTGTCTGTTGATGATACTAAAAATATAATTAGTTGCTTAAAAGAAAAGTTTCCAAATATTAAAGGGCCTAGGAAAGACGATATATGTTATGCCACACAAAATAGACAAGAGGCAGTAAAGAAAATACTACATTATTGTGATAGTTTAATAGTAGTAGGATCACAAAACAGTTCAAATTCGCAACGCTTAAAAGAAATAGCAGTTCAGCACGGGAAGAAAGCTTATCTGGTTGATAACGAAACACAACTTGATATCAATAATTTTGCTAACGATAAAGTAATTGGTATAACCGCAGGAGCATCTGCACCGGAGAGTACCGTTCAATCTTTAGTTAAATATCTTCTAAGTGAAGGTGCTCATATGTCGGATAAAAATATAATATTTAAGAAAGAGTCTGTATCTTTTTCTATACCAAAAATACTAAGAACGTAATTAACTAATTAAAATCATGTGTTGTGTTGGAATCTAGAGATTCATCAGGTTTCTTATATTCAGGATCATTGGGATTGATAAAAATAAATTGCTTCTCATTTCCATCTATTGCAACAAAATCAAGTTTAGTATTTTTTAAGCTTATCATTGAATTTGGATCTATAAGTATATTGATATTATTAATTTTTAATTGCAAATCCTCTTCTTTTGATTGATCAAATCCCATTAAGTAATTGAATTTACCGTTATCATCAATATTTAACGATAAACGAAGAGGCCATTCCGAGCTCTCTGCTAGTTCAGATGCTTTTCTAATTTGTTCTGCTGCTTCATCACTAATTTCAAATATCTGCTTAACCATTATGTTTCTCTATATATTTAATAAAATAACTTATCCAATCAAAACTCTTAGTTGCTCTTAAATGTGAAAAAGATGCTAGTGTATTTTTGTATACTAGTCCATCATTTCTTCCATTTATACCATAGCCTCGTTTTATATCATAAGCGTATTTATATTTCTTTTTATTGTACTTTATTGATGAATAATGAAATTCATGCGCATGAATACAATTCTCTTGTATATTCCATGGATGAGATTTTGAATCTAATATAGTACAGCCCCTTCCAATTGGTTTATCGTTCATAGTGATGTTTACATCAAATATATTACACATCTTAGTAATTTTATTTTTAAATTTAATAGTTTTCGCTAGATACATAAGACCACCACATTCAGCATATACAACTAAATTATTTTCGATTGCTTCCTTAATAGATTTTCTCATTGAGATATTATTTTCGAGAAGTTTGGCTTGAGTTTCAGGGAAACCTCCCCCTATGAAGAGGCCATCTAATTTAGGTAATTTTTTATCTTTAATCAAATTAATTTTTTTTATCTTATGACCCAAGTTAATTATCTTTTCTATATCATCTGCGTAGTAAAACCCAAATGCAGAATCTTCAACAACTCCAATAGTAAATTTTTTATTTTTTTTATTTATTGATACGCTAATTACTTTATTTATTATTTTATTTTTTTTAACTTTAGGAAAAATTTTATCATAATCAACATTAGATTTAATCACAGATACTATTTTAGTAAGTATTTTATTTTTTTCAGGGTGTTGGAATGACGGTATAAGACCTAAATGTCTTTCATTAATAATGCTATTTATACTTGGTACAGAACCTATAACTTTGTAATTAGTATATTTATTTATTGCAGCTATTAATTTAGACTCGTGTCTTTGAGTAGAAACGTTATTAAGAATAACTTTATTCATCTTAAGTTTTTTATCAAATTGTTTATATCCTTGGAGTAATGGCGCAATTCCTCTTGTAATTCCCTGACAATCAATTACTAACAAGACTTCTGTTTTAATCAATTTAGCTAATTCAGCATTACTGTCAGTACCATCAGTGGCTATACCATCAAAAAGCCCTTTTGTTCCCTCAATAACACCTAAATCAACATGCCTTATCTTAGATGCGTATAAATTTGCTATTTCTTTTGGTGTCAT
>CERI01019229.1_pt1 | contig 12595 bp, 10 predicted proteins | sample 350261 | NCBI WGS metagenome assembly CERI01 (sample SAMEA2620979, study PRJEB7988) | marine metagenome | isolation source: saline water (ENVO:00002010), including
CGCAAGATGAAAATAAAAAAAGAACAGATAACAATAATAATATTTTTTTCATAATTTTAGTATAAGTTTAATAGTAATTAATGGTTAAATTTAGTTTATAAGTTTAATAAATCAAGTTAAAACTGCATCTCTTTATAATCTAAGATATTATCAACCTTACCTATGGCAGAAAAGGTTAAATCCTGATTAGTTAGTTGATTTGCATAATTAGTTAAATCGTCAATATTAATTTTATTAATTTTATCTATAATATTTTGATGAGAAATGATTTTATTATAATTTAAAATGTTATTTCCTAATCTTTGGCAGCGAGAATCTGTATTTTCCAATGACATAATTAAGGAAGATTTGACCTGATTTTTTGCTCTAGAAAGCTCAAATTCTTCTATTTTATTACTAGATTTAAAAATTTCTTCCTTTGTGACCTTAATTAATTCATTTGTTTGTTCTGGAGTTGTGCCAGCATAAATTCCAAAAACTCCATCATCGAGATAAGACATATTAAAAGCATATATTGAATAGGCCAACCCTCTTTTTTCTCTAACTTCTTGAAATAGACGAGATGACATCCCTCCACCTAAAATTGAGGATAAAATTTGACCTGCATAATATTGATCATCAAGATAAGAATTAGATTTAAAACCTAAAACCAAATTAACTTGCTCTAACTCCGGTTTTTCTTTTCTAAAATCACCGCCTTGATAATTAGAATTCTCAATATCAGAAATTTTACCAGAACCCAAATTAATAAAATATTTTTTAACATATTTAGCAAACTCTTCCTCTTTTAAATTTCCTGCAGAAGTAATGCAAATATTAGAATTATGATATTTATTTTTAACGTAGTCTGTTAAATAAGAGCGATCAAATTTTCTAATATTTTCTTCTGGACCTAAGATAGAACGACCAATTGCCTGGTTAGGGAAAGCAGTTTCTTGAAAATAATCAAAAATAATATCATCCGGAGTGTCGTTGGTCATGGCAATTTCTTGTAAAATAACACCTCTTTCCTTATCCATCTCTTCTTGATTAAAAGTAGAATTTTGTAAAATATCAGATAAAAACTCTACAGCAAATTCAGCATGTTCCTTTAAAACTTTAACATAATAAACTGTTTTTTCGCGAGAAGTATAGGCATTTATTCTACCTCCTATATTATCAAATTCTTCAGCAATTTGTTTGGCTGTACGAGTTTTAGTTCCCTTAAAAGCCATATGTTCAAGAAAATGTGAAATACCGTTATTTTCAAAATTTTCATTTCTGCTCCCACTTCCAACAAAAACTGCAATTGAAACTGACTCAACATCTGGCATATAATCAGATGCATAACGAAGATTATTTGGTAATGTATTAATTTTCATATTATTTTATATAAATATAGTAGATAGTAAATCAATATTGCCGCCAATGGGTTAATAAGTAAAACAACTTTGCAGAGTTATATTGTCCAAGAAATTTTTATTAATGTTGTCTAAAAAGATGAATTTTGATATTATATGTTGGTAAAAACTTTTTGTACATCATCGTCATCCTCTAAATTATCAATTAATTTAGTAACTTTTTCCATTGCCTCATCATCAATTTCTATTTGATCTTTAGCAATCCAGCAAATCTGTGCTGATGATGGGTCGCCAAATTTTATAATTAAACCGTCTCTTACCTCGCTGAAATTCTCTAACTCACAACTAATATGATGGAATTCTTGTGACGATTCTACATCGCTTGCTCCAGCCTCAATGGCAATTTCAAACATTTCATCTTCTGATGCAACATCAATTACATATTCAACAACCCCTAAGTGATCAAACATAAAATTAACAGATCCAGTTTCACCAAGGGATCCACCAGATTTTGAGAAGATACTCCTAACTGTTGAAGCTGTACGATTTTTATTATCAGTTAACGCCTCAACCATTACTGCAATACCGTTTGGTCCATAACCTTCATAGCGAATTTCTTCAAAATTATCACCCTCACCCGCGGAAATTGCCCTTTTTACGGCACCATCAATTCTATCTTTAGGCATATTTTGTGATTTAGCTGTAATTATAGCATTACGAAGCCTAGGATTAAATTCAGGATCAGGATTGCCAATTTTGGCTGCCACAGTAATTTCTTTCTGTAATTTTGTAAATAATTTTGCTCTTTTTGCATCTTGAGCACCTTTTCTATGTTTTATATTTGCAAATTTGGAATGTCCTGCCATTTTTTATTAATTAAAATTAAATTATATACCATCCAAACCCCTAACAATTTTAACTGCTTGTATGTATAAAATATTATTTTTTAAATAAGATTTTATTTCAAGGGCAACTAACGCAAGAATTTAAATTTACTACTAAACTTTACAATAGGTCAGTTGCTAGTTTCCTAATAATTTCTTACCTATATCCTTTCTATAATAACAATCAGGCCATTTAACCTTATTAACTATTATATATGATTTATCAATTGCTGATTTAAAATCATCGGCCAAGGCAACGCAGGCTAAAACCCTACCACCATTTGATAATATTTTACCATTTTCTAATTTAGTACCGGCATGAAAGATAATTTCATCGTCAGATAATTTATCTTCAATATCAGGAATCTGAGATCCCTTCTTATAGTTTTCAGGATAACCATTGCTAGCTAAAATAACACAGACTGATTTTTGGTTAGAAAATTCTATTTCAATATCATCCAATTTACCATTAATTGTGGCATTAAATATATCTAAAAGATCTGTTTTTAACCTTGGTAAAATTGCTTCTGCCTCTGGGTCACCAAATCTTATGTTAAATTCTAATAACTTAGGACCACTTTTGGTTAAAATAATACCAGCAAATAAAATACCAACAAAAGAACTATCTTCCTGATTCATAGCATCCAAAGTTGGCTGCATAATATTCTTCATAACATCTTGCTGAAGATTATTATCAACAAAAGGAGATGGTGAATAAGTTCCCATACCACCAGTATTTAACCCCAGATCACCTTCACCAATTTTTTTATAATCACCGGCTGTACCTAAAAATTTAGATTCCTTACCATCACAAACAGCAAAAAGGCTCACCTCTTCACCTTCAAGAAATTCTTCAATAATAATTTTTTTACCAGCTATACCAAATTTACCTGAAAAAATTTCAATAATAGTATTTTTTGCATCTTCCTTACTTTGGGCAATTATCACACCCTTCCCTGCTGCCAGACCGTCAGTTTTGATAACATAAGGTAGATTAATTTCATTTAAAAACTTAATAGCTAAGTCAGGATTATCAAAACTTTGATATTTAGCAGTTGGAATGTTATATTTATCACAAAGCTCTTTCATAAAAATCTTAGACCCCTCTAATCTAGAAGCTTTTTTGTTTGGACCAAAAACTGTAATATTGCCATTTTGTAAAAAATCTACCAGACCACTAACCAACGGCTGCTCAGGACCTATGACAACTAGATCAATGGTTTTTTCTTGGCAAAAATCAAGAACCTCCTGATGGTTATCTGAATCTATATTAGAAGGAGTTGTAATTTGGCAGATCTTAGCATTAGAAGTAGCAGAAAAAACCTCAGACACCTTGTTTGATTTTAATAAGGAGTGTATTATGGCGTTTTCACGACCACCCGAACCAATTACAAGAATTTTAGTCATATTTTTAATGCTGCATATTATAGTTTAAATAATACATGACCCAAATTGATCCAGCAACTAAAACAAAAATAACAATTAAACTAAAGATAAAGGAATACAGATTCCATCTTGGCTTTTCTTCGTCACCCATATGTAAAAAATAAACTAACTGAAAAACCAATTGCGTAATGGCAAAAATAACAATAGCAACAATAATTCCAATCCTGTCAAAATATTGATTAACTACAGTAAAATAAGATGCAAGAGTAAGGATTACAGATGCAATAAAACCAATAGTGTAGGATTTATAACTTTGAGCTATATTTTTTTCATTCATAATCTAATAATTTATTAATATTCCTGTATATTGTAGGATTAAAATGTAAAAATTCAATATCTAGTTATAACAATTATTATTTAATATTAACTTACCAAATTTAATTCATATTTTTATTACAATCTTATAAATCTGTATTTCTTTAGTTTTACCTTTTTACAAACACTAATAACTACGGGCATTTTAAAGATTTCATCACTTGATTTATTGCTTTAAAATCTCAATAATATTAATTTATAGTAAAATCCATATTAAACTAACAATTCAGATTGCTTTTTTTATATATTTATAATTTTAATGAGAATAGATAATTCATATTATAATTTAGGGGATTCATTTTATAAAGACAAAATCCCAGATAAGGTTCAAAATCCTCAGTTAATTATTTTTAATGATAAATTGGCACAGGAGTTAGATTTAAAATGCGATAAGAATGATTTAGCGAATATTTTTTCTGGCAATAAGTTACTAGAAAATTCTAAACCCATTTCTCTTGTTTATGCTGGCCATCAATTCGGCAATTTTGTACCGCAATTAGGTGATGGAAGGTCTGTACTACTTACTGAAATTGCTGATAAAAATAATAATTTATTTGATATACATTTAAAAGGTTCTGGTCGTACCTTTTTTTCAAGAAATGGAGATGGAAAATGTCCAATTGATGCAGCTATTAGAGAATACTTGCTTAGTGAGGCGATGTATTATTTAAAAATCTCAACTGCTCGATCGTTAGCATTAGTAAAATTTGATGAAATAATTCTTAGAGAAAAGGAAGTGCCAGCAGCAATAGTAACCAGAGTAGCTAAAAGCCATATTAGAATTGGTACTTTTGAATATTTTTACGCTAGAAATGATCTAAATAATTTGAAGAAATTAGCTGATTATGCTATAAATCGTCATTTTCCAATATATAATAATCATAAAGATAAATATATTTATTTATTGAGATCTGTAATAAAATTACAGGCAGATTTAGTTTCTGATTGGATGTCAGTTGGCTTTATTCATGGAGTTATGAACACTGATAATGTTACAATTTCTGGCCAAACTATTGATTATGGACCTTGCGCTTTTATGGACGAATATGAATCTAATAAATGTTTTAGCTATATTGATCAAAGAGGTAGATATTCATTTTTTAATCAAAAACATATTATATTATGGAATCTTATAAAATTTGCTGAAGCAATTTTACAATTAATAGATAACGATATCAAAAAATCTATAAAAGTTGCTGGAAAAGAGTTAGATAAATTCAAAAATATTTTTGAAAAAATATATTTACAAAAAATGGCCAAAAAAATTGGTATTTTTAATGTTAAAGATTCGGATTTAGAATTAATTAGTCAATTTTTTGATATTTTAGAAGAAAATAAAGTTGATTTTACCAATGGGTTTAGAATTTTAAGTAAAGTTCTTACAAAAAAATCTCATTTTTATGTTAAAAATGAAAAATATATCAATTGGCAAAGAAAGTGGTTAGCAAGAATTTATGAAGAAAATAAAAATACAAAAGAAGTTGCTAAAAAAATGGATAGAATTAATCCAATTTTAATTCCTAGAAATCACATTATAAAAAATATCATTACCCAAATAGTTGATCACAATAATTATGATGATTTTTATAAGTTTTTAAAAATTATCAAAAAACCTTTTACTGAAGATAAAAAATATAATAAATATTACCTCACCCCAACAGAAGAAGAGAGGGTAGATAATACATTTTGTGGTACTTAGCAAAACCTTTTAAAACTATTAATATTTACACAGTTTTTATAGCATCTCATAAATTAAAAGCTACTATCACAGAAACTGCTCCCTTATAATTCTTTCTTCCAAAGTATGATTCTTATCTGATAATATTCTAAAATCCCTTGTTTTTAATTGAAAAACCTCAACTTCTTTAATGTTTTTAACTTCAAAAAAGTCAGCTGAAACTGAAACTGGTCTTTCAATAGGATCAAAAACTTTAAATTTAAAAATAGAATCATCAGGTAAAATGGCACCATTCCAACTCCTTGGTCTAAATGGACTAATTGGTGTTAATGCTAAAGATTTTGAGCCAAGAGGGATAATAGTACCTTTTAGAGATAAATTGTAACCAGTACTACCAGCAGGAGTTGCAACCAAAACACCATCACAAATTAACTTCTCTAACCTTACATTACCATTTAGATTAATTTCGATCTTTGCCGCCTGATTATTTTGGCGCCACAAATAAACATCATTAATAGCAATATGGCTATGACAAATATTATCTATATCAATTGCACGCATTTGTAATGGATAAAGGATGGTTTCAACTGATCGTTCAATTGATTTTAATAAACTGCCATTATTAGAGTTCATTAAAAAACCAATGGTACCAAAATTAATACCATAAATTGGAATTTCTAAAAATTGATATTTATGAAGAGAGTGCAGTAAAAAACCATCACCCCCAAGGGCAACTAATAAATCTACCTCTTGGTTATTAATATATTCAAAATCAAGAAAACCAAACTTCTTAATTAATTCTATTTTTGCTTCATAAGCTCCTGGCTTTTTACTTGCCACTATACCAATTTTCTTATATTTCATAATATAAATATATCAAATTTTTTAATAAATTAATGCTGATGTTGTAAATATTTTTTTAAAATATCAAAATCTATTTTTAAATCTCTTAAAACCAATCAATATAACTTATCTTCTCTTACCTTATGTAGAATAATTACTTATTTGTAATAATTCAAAGAGAAATCTTAATTTATCAATTTTAATTAATTTTAATTTATAATAAAATATTTTAGTCACCCCAAATAGATCTTTATCTTTGGTCTAAATTATATAAAATAGAAATATTAGCATGACATTAATCAGAGTTGGAGTACCTGTTGAATAGCATAACCCTATTTCTAATTTTTTATTAAAGATGTTTTTTATAATCTCTACCTTAAATATTTGTTTAAATATTAAAAATCTTAAATATATTTACTAACATAACTAATAAAATTGTAATATTATTAAATAATGAATATCTATCCAGCAATTGACTTAAAAGACGGTAAATGTGTTCGCCTTTATCAAGGTAACATGAATCAGGCAACGATTTATAACGACTCACCATTGTCTCAAGCCAAGTTTTTTGAACAAAACGGCTTTAAGTTCCTTCATATTGTTGATTTAGATGGCGCCATTGTTGGGTCCTCAATTAATGGCCCAATTGTTCAGGAAATTATTAACAATATTAGTATTCCAGTTCAAATTGGTGGAGGCATTCGTAATTTAGAACAAATACAAAGATGGTTATCAATCGGTGTTAAGAGGGTTATTATTGGTACAGCAGCTCTACAAAATCCTAATTTAGTTATCTCTGCGGCAGAAAAATTTCCAGGTCAAGTAATTGTTGGCATTGATGCTAAACAAGATTTTGTAGCTATTGATGGTTGGGTCAAGAAATCTGATGTTACCATTATTGATTTGGCGCAAAAATTTTCTAAATCAAAAATTGCAGCTATTATTTATACTGACATTATGCGTGATGGCACAATGCAAGGTGTTAATATAGAAGCAACAAAGAATCTTGCACAAAATTCTAACGTTCCAATTATTGCTTCTGGAGGGGTTAATTCTATTGCTAATATTGAAGAGGTTTATAAACTTAAGGAGTTTGGTGTTGAAGGCGTTATTGTTGGCAGGGCAATTTACGAAGATAAATCTGGGGAATTTTTAGAATGCTTAAAGAAATATTTATAATAGTAAGATGAAATTTACATTAAATTGGTTAAAGGAATATTTAATAACAAATAAATCAGCTAACCAAATTGCTGATGATTTAACAAATATTGGTCTCGAAATTGAAGAAATTAGTAATGAGTCTGTTTTTTTAGAGGATTTTACTGTAGCCCGCATTAATGAAGCTTACCCTCATCCAGATTCTACCAAATTACAAATTTGTAAAGTTGACACAGGTAATGATATTTTACAAGTAGTTTGTGGCGCTAAAAATGCTAAAAAAGGCCTTAAGATTGCCTTTGCTAAGATCGGATCAACTATTCCTTCTAATGGCATGAAAATCAAAAAGTCTAAAATAGCAGGTACCGAAAGTAATGGTATGATCTGCTCGGCTGCTGAATTAAATATTGGTGCTGATGGTGATGGCATTATTGAAATTGATGATCAATATAAAATTGCTACTAAGTTAAGTGAAATTTATCAAAAAGATATTGTTTTTGATTTAAATATTACGCCAAATCGTGGGGATTGTTTAGGTGTTTATGGCATTGCTCGTGATTTATCATCACTTGAAGGTTACAAATTAAAAGATTTAGATATAATTGATATCAAAGGTAGCTTTGATTCTAAAATTAAAATTAATATTGCTAGTGATGATTGTTTGCAGTTTTTTGCGCGTCAAATCAATGGGGTAAAAAATTGCCCATCTCCAAAATGGCTTGCTGACAAATTAAATGCAATTGGTCAAAATTCTATTTCTGCTATTGTTGACATTACTAATTATGTTATGTTTTGCCTTAATCAACCAATGCATTCATATGATTTTAACAAGTTAGAAGGTGATATTACGGTTAGAAAATCTAAGAATGACGAAAATTTTTTATCATTAAAGGATTTAGAATATAAATTATATAAAAATGATTTAGTAATAGCAGATAATAAAAAAATACTTGGTATTGCTGGTATTATGGGTGGTGGTTCAAGTACTACCGATGACAATACTCAAAATATTCTATTGGAGGCGGCATTTTTTGATGACATTTGTATTGCTAACACAGGTAGAAAATTAAATATATTGTCAGAATCTCGCTATCGTTTTGAAAGAAGGATTGATACTAAAACAGCTAAAATTGCTATTGAATTAGCTACAAAATTAATTTTGCAAATTTGTGGTGGTACTGCTAGTAATGTTATTATTGAACAAAATAATTTACCAAAAGAACATAAAATTATCTTAAATTTTAATAAAATTGAACAAATTTTGGGTTTTTCTATTGAGGATGCTAAAATTAAGGAAATTTTTAGCAATCTAGGGTTAATTTTAAAAGAAAAAGCAGCAAAAACCTACCAAGCAACAATTCCAACACATAGGAATGATCTAAAAATTGAACAAGATTTAGTTGAAGAAATTGCAAGAATCAACGGCTATAACAATATTATTTCTCATTCAATTAGCAAATTACCTCTAGAGATAAAAAATTCAAAAATTAATCAAATTAGAAATTTATTAATTAATTCAAAAATGGATGAAATTATTAACTTCTCCTTTGTTAATTCAAATATCTCTAATTATTTTACTGACAATAAAAAAGAATTATTTTTAGAAAATCCAATTTCAGAAGATTTAGACTATATGAGGCCAAATTTAGTAATTGGTTTATTACAAGCTATTGCTAAAAATAATGTTAGAGATTTTACTGATCTATCTTTTTTTGAAATTGGCAAAATTTTCCTTGGTGTAGACCCAAAAGACCAAATTGATACAATTTCCGGTGTTCGTTTTGGATTAGAATCAGCTCAGGATCATTTTAATAGCAGTAGAGAGTTTGATATTTTTGATGTAAAGAAGGATCTTTTGGACATCTTATCTAAAATTGGCTTTAATACTGATTCTTTTCAAATTATTGAGGAGTCGGCAAAATATTATCATCCTTACAAATCAGCAACTGTTAAGCTAGGTAAAAACATTATTGGATATTTTGGAGAAATTCATCCAACCATTACTAGTAAATTTTCTATTAAGAAAAAAGTTAATGTGTTTGAGATTTTTATTGATAATTTACCAAAAAATAACAAGAAAAGAAAGAATAAACCTTTAATAATTTCTGATTTCCAACAGGTAAAAAGAGATTTTGCATTTATTTTGGATCGCAACGTTAAAGCTGGTGATTTGATAAAAAATATTTCTAAAATTGACAAAGATTTGATTTCTAATATTAATATTTTTGATCTTTATCAAGGTAATAAAATGCAGCAGAATAAAAAATCAATTGCCTTTTCAGTGATCTTGTCTCCTAAGGACAAAACTTTAGAATCATCTCAGATTGAAGATTTGTCTGACAAAATAATCCAATCTGTTCAAGAGTTAGGTGGAATTTTAAGAGACGGTCAATAATAAAAACTTTTTTACCTAAATTCCCTATTATATTAATTTAAAAATCTAATATTAATAGTTTTAAAGCTAGTTGAAAGCATGATTAAATATTATTATCTTACTGTTATACAGCTTAAATAATAATTAATTACTTACTCTTGTGGATAGGTCTTTATTTTTAAAATTACATAACTTTTATAATATTTTTATACGCATGGGATAGCGTTTCTTTAATCTACGATAAACTTGCATCACGGTCCATATGTTCTGGCTAGGTTATATAAAAATTATCATTAGTTTTTATTATTGGGTAATACTTTACTTCCCAAAAGATTTAACACCTAAAGATTATTAGGTAATTCTCGTATAGATTTGAAACAAGGAAGATATGATGTCTTTTTGGCTACAAACATGGTATTATTTTAATAAATCAAATGACCATTATATAATAATATAATTGATTCAAAAATAACTGTTATAAAAATAGGTATTAATGACTAAAAATATCAATATTTTCAAGACCAATAAGATCTATTTTACTTCTAGTTTCAAGAAATTTATGACATTCTTTAGTAAAATCTAATTTATTTTCTTTTTTAAGCATTTTTACCAAGTTATCCTTTAATTCGTGTAAATACAAAACATCGGATGCAGCGTAGTTAATTTGCTTTTTAGATAATTTATCTGTACCCCAATATGAAGATTGTTGTTGTTTTGAAATTTCAACTCCTAAAATTTCTAATAGAAGAGATTTTAAACCATGGTGGTCACTATAGGTACGAACCAATTTTGAAGCGATTTTGGTGCAGAAGATATTTTTTATCTCAATTTTAAAATTAAAATTAATCATATTAATATCAAATCTAGCAAAATGAAAGATTTTCTGGATTTGATCATCTTCTAAAATTTTACGCAAATTAGGAGAAGAAAAATTATACCCATTATCAAATTGTACCAAATGAGCATTACCATCACCAGAAGAAATTTGCAAAAGACAAAGGCGGTCACTTTTAACCTTTAAACCCATAGTTTCTGTATCAATAGCTACTATATTTCCTAAGTTTAAATTGTCTGGTAGGTCATTTTGATAAATAAAATTACTCATTATAATAAAAATTTATTTCATAATATTACTGATGAAATAATTATAAATAAAATAAATTAAAATACTATTTTAATTTTTGTCTTTTATTAAATTCAAATAATTAGACAATAGCTTAAATGCTACATGGTAAACAATGATTATAAAACATTATTAAGAACCTAAATAACAGATCATATGCTTAAAAATTAGGATAGTAATGATTATATAAGATATATTTTGTTAGTTATGTAAGCAATTCAACAGTTTATCATCGCAATAACTTAAAGAATCATTAATTTCCATCATTTCTTTCATATTGCCATTACAATGTAAAATTAAATCACAACCTGCTTCTAAAGATTTTTTTGTTTTTTGGGTAAAAGAACCTTTTAAAGCTTTCATTGATAAATCGTCAGTCATAATAATATTCTTAAATCCAATGTCATACCTAATAATATCTAACATTTTTTTAGACATAGTCGCAGGATTTTGATCATCAATTGCGGAATATAAAATATGAGCTGTCATAGCAAATTTAAGATCTGATAATTCTCTAAAAGGTAAAAAATCTGTTTTTTGCAATTCTTCCAAACTAACATTTACTCTTGGTAATTCTAAATGGCTATCAGAAAGGGCGCGACCGTGACCAGGAATGTGTTTTATAATAGGAAATAAACCATTGTCAATATGGGCATTAGCTACAATTCTAGCCAAATCAGCAATTTGATTTGCATTTTGACCTAATGTACGACATTTAATAACTTCATGCGTATCACGAAAATTAATATCTAAAATTGGCGCACAATTAGTGTTAATACCAACCTCTTTTAGGTCATTTGTAAGATTAATAAAGTTTTCATAACATTTTTTACAAGCTAAATTAGGGTCTTCTGAATATAAATTAGCAAAATATTGTCCAGGAGGATATTTTGGCCAATTAGGCTCTGTCATTCTTTGCACCCTGCCCCCCTCTTGATCAATTAGGATAAAAACATCTTGACCGCAGAGATCTTTAAGAGAATTTGTTAATTTTTTAAGTTGAGTTTTATTGTCAATATTGCGAGCGAATAAAATAAAGCCAACTGGCATTATTTTTTTAAAGAAAATTATCTCTTCATTTGATAATTCTAGTGATTTTAGGCCAAAAATAACTGGTTTTTTCATGAAATTAATGTTGCAATTTGATAAAACATAGATGCAATAATATAAGCAATTCCAGTTGACCAAATAGCACTAAGAATTGTCCATTTTTTACCAACTTCTTTTTTAGAAGTAGCTAAAGCTGTCATACATGGAGCATAAAGCAAGATAAATAAAAGAAAAGAAAAAGCACCAATCTTACCGTCAAACTTTTGCCTCATTGTTCTGAAAGTGGCAATTTCTACCTTTTGTTTGTAGGATTCATTTTCTAAATCTGTAATTTTATCAATATTAATACCAATTGGATCGAAAACTTGATTGGAAAGGTTAATT
>CERI01284228.1_pt1 | contig 12592 bp, 12 predicted proteins | sample 350261 | NCBI WGS metagenome assembly CERI01 (sample SAMEA2620979, study PRJEB7988) | marine metagenome | isolation source: saline water (ENVO:00002010), including
CACAAAATACCTTCTCAAAAATATATTTCAACTGTGGAAAAATGGGCCATATCTACAAAATTGATAAAACGGGAAAAGAAAACAAGTACGAAATTCAGCACGGTCTTCCCGTGTTTGCATCAGACGAGGCACGTGAGGCATATATGAATGGTACGAGAACCATAAAATTTCACGGACAATCGTCAATTGTAAATATCAAAGAAGGAAAAATATATAAACGATATGACTCGCGTGGAAAAGCCGCACCTGAAGGCAGTATTCCTTTAACAAAACAATATGGTCACCCCGATACCGTTACAGGACATACATATTCATTGATAGAGTACGAACGTCCCGAACAATGCGTTGGTAAAAAACAAAAAAAACTAGCCATTGAATTATATACCGCATTGGATAATTACCTAGAAAGAATGCGTGAATATGGAAAAAGAGGTGATGTTACCCTACACAACGAAAGATCCGTTGAAGTGTGTGGACCTAAGTTCCAAGGTACACCAGGTATAAATAAAACGGTAATTATTGATCACGAATTGGAAACACACTATAAAACAATGGTTCAATATAATCCAACAAAAACATACAGTAAAATCTTTGAAATACGCACGGATTTTCAATTGAATCCATGCTTTATCAGTGACGAAAAATTATTTGATTTATATCCAATTGAAGGATTGATTTTCCGTCACCCGACCAACAACAATTTGTTTAAACTCCGTGCCAATCTATTGAATGGAAAAAATTGTGAACACGAAGTATCCCATAAATTGTGGTTAAAACACCTTAAAAAAAAAGGAACATGCGACAAATCTTTCGTCGTTCCATTATTCTCTGCATAAATTTTACTAATTCAAACTATAAATTTTTTTATAATTTATCAACAGTTTCACGTTTTATATTTTGATTCTGTAAAAATCCTACAAATAATTCAGGTAATATTGAGAAAGTGTTCATATATGTTCTATACTTAAATACACAAATACTACTTATTTCCTCATATTTGATACTAAACCACCAGTATGCAGGTATATAAATAATATCCCCTTCAGACAATTCAACGTCTAAAACCTTGATTTTATCAAAATTATTTTTATAACTGTCTTGTACATCCCATGGATCAATTTCAGTACTGAATTCAAAATGTTCGTAATCTTTGTTTTCATACAAATATTTTCCGTAATGCGGTGCGATTAATTTTATTTTTACTTTACCACCTGTAACATAATAAAAATTCCTATAATTTAAGTTGTATTTCAGTATTGTCTTGCTATTATTTGATCCAGTCATGAAATCATATGTGCATTTTGAAACCATAGGAGGTCTCAAAAATGAATCATTATATTTATATTTTTTAATAACACTTGTTTCCTCTAAAAAATCCTGATTGTTTTCAGATATAAGTTTACCCTCTGAATCATTGCTAAATACATCTATTGCCTCTCTTAAAACAAATGGTAAATAAACTACATCATCATTTATTTTAGTCCTATCTCTTATTTTTATATCAAAGGCACCGTAGTTTGATTCAAAGTTAGATAAATTGCATATTTCCAACAATTCACTATTATCAAATTTGAAGACAACAGGTTGCCTGATGTTACATATTTCTTCCAACTTATTTTTTGAAGGGTTATCAATAGTGTATACCTCTAAATCATTACTTGTTTTTAAATGGTAATGTATATGTAAATAAAAAAATAATACTATACAAAATACTATAAATGATAGAATAATTTTCATTAATAGAATACTAGAAAGGAATATCACTATTTTTCGTCATTTATTCATCAACCTTTGGTGCCAAATAAAATACTAAATAATTTTTGTTTTGTATGGGGTTTTCTATGTTCATGAGTTCAATTTCATCCATTTTTTTCATTATTTCTTGTTTTTCAACTCTTATTTTTTCTATATCAGATATAATTTCATTTCTAACTTTGTTAATTTTATTATATTGTGCAGTATCTTTTTTTGATAGCTTTTCTTTTTTTTTAATACGAGATTTATATGACTCATATAATGATTTAATACCTTTGTGCTTTGACTTTAATTTTTCAACGTCTTTAGATATTTTCATTTTTTTTGATTTTAGTTCTTCATATTTATTTGTATCCTCTAAAGAAAGACTATTGATAAAACATGAAATTTTAATTGGTGAATTTTTTTTAATGTTAATCCTTATTTCATCATTTATTTTCATAAATTGACCTATTTCCTGTAAAAATTTATTATTATATGTTGTATTTATCACAAGCCCTGCATCAATTTCGTATGATAAAATATCATCAAATTTCATTATAGTGTTCATATTTACCATATTGTCACCGGTAGAATTTAGTTGTATTTTATCTTCACTACATATTATCTCTAAATCATCTCCGAAATCTTTCAATTCTCCTATAGTTTGATTGAAATATTTTGATTCCATTTCAATATCAACACTAAAATCATCATCAGGTATAGTTAATTCTTCATATTCAACATCAATGAGTGACAATGTAAATTCTTTATTGAAAATTTTTAAATCATCTTCTATTTTATCTGGTTTTATAAAATTAATATTAAGATTATCTTCATCTTTCTGCGAAACAAACATTTGAATGTAATGACCATTCATACATTTGAAAATTTTATCAATTATTTCATTATTTATACCAATAGTAAAATAACGCTTACATTCATATTTAGTAAACCAACTTTTGTCTAATCTTAAAACCAATAAGTATGTCAATGGTTTGTTCATTGTTTGCATTTCCATACCATTTTCAGTAAATTTTATTAAAATATGTTCAGAAACAGATGATAAATGTCTGAAAATGTGAGAGAATATTTTTGATTTTCGGCCTTGTTCAACTTCAAGAAAGAAATGCGACATTGTTTTAATTGGTATTAATTTTATTCTTTAATATCAATTTCAATTTATTATTAAACAGTAGAACTATCTACATTTTTATTTTTTGATTTATCCATTTTTTTTTGCTCCTTTTCCTTTTCATATATTTCCAAAGTTACATTCTTTTTCTTTAATTCAGATTCTAAACTATCATTTCTATTTTTTAGTTCACCATTTAATTTTTCAAGTACTCCTGTTTTTTTTTTAAGTTTCTCATTACTATCACTAAAATCTTTTATTAATTTTTCCATAGAAGCAATCTTTTCATTCAAATTAGTTATTTTTTCAATATTATCAACAACAATTGTTTTTAACTTCATCATCTCCATATTATTTCCATTTTCAAAAGTCAACATTTTTGTGCTTAATAAATCAAATTCACCCTTTAATTTTGAACTTTCTAAAATTTTATTATTCAATTCAGAGATTTGTTTTTCGTGTAAAAGGTTTTTTTGTTTTAATTCTAGTTGTAATCTTTGATTTTCCCTTGTTATATTATTATTGGTATTGTTGTTATTGTTGGTATTATTGTTAAGATTTCTCTTAGTAACAAGTTGTCTTCTCTCAAATCTATTAGGCATTATATTTATTATAAATGTTTAATATTAAATCAAAAAACGCAAAATATTAAACTATCATATCCATTTTAATGGCATCGTGATGATTATAATGTTCCACTATAAAATCATCAAAATCATAATCATTAATATTTTCTTTTTGATGAATATACACTTTTGGTGGTTCAAATGGTACATTATGTAATTGTCTTAATAAAGACATCGTATGATCCTCGTATATATGGGCATTCCCAATAAAATGTACGAACTCCTTTGGTACTAAGTTACAATGTGTTGCAATTAAATGAGTTAAAAATGAATATGATGCTATATTAAAAGGTATACCTAAACCAACATCTCCACTTCGTTGATATAAAGTGCATGATAATTCATTACCATTTGTTATATGAAATTGGGACATTACATGACAAGGTGGTAGGGCCATTTCACTTAACTGTAGTGGATTCCATGCTGTCATTATTAATCTTCTTGAATTTCTTTTTGTTTCATCTTTGAGTTCATCAATTATATTTTGTAGTTGATCAATACCCTGACCTGTATAATCATCGTGGCATGTATTATATTTAGCATTAAAAAAACGCCATTGAAAACCATATATAGGACCGAGGTCATTTTCCTTTAAATGGTGTAAACCTCTGGAATCTAAAAATTCCCTTGTTGAATTTCCATTCCATATTTTAACTTTATCCTTTGTTAAATTATCATTATTTGTATCACCTTTTATAAACCAAAGCAATTCCTTTAGGCATATATCCCATGCCATTTTTTTAGTGGTAATAATTGGTATAGTATTATTTTCCAAAGAAAACCTAAGTTGATTTCCTATTAAAACACGTGTATTTCCATTTCTCCCCCTTTCAAGTGTTCCTTTTTTCAAAATACGTGAAATTAACTTTAAGTATTGTACTTCACCAGTCATAATATACTAATTGTTTTATTTTTAATTTCTTTTCATAAATCATATGGAAGGTTTTCAAGAAGGTGGTGCAAATATGGACATAATTCAAAAAAATACATTTGTACAACATATGTTTAATTTTGACGAAGATACGAAAACAAAATTACTTAACCAAAGTCAGTATGTAGTTTTAGCAATAATACCTGTTTATATCATAGGTGTTATTATTGAAACATTCATTCCCGATTATGATGAATCTAAAGGAAATATTGAAGTTTTCATTGAGGTAATTTTACAAGTAATGTTATTGATTGGTTTAGTTCATTTCACACACAATCTCATTACATATATACCAACATACAGTGGAAAAGAATATGATGATATTAATTTTGTGACTGTCATTCTAAGTATAATGTTTATGTACAATAATGTTGATACAAAATTCTCCAAAAAAATTAATTTATTGAAGGATAGATTAAATGAAATGTGGGGTGGAAAAGCACAGCAAGTTGTTGAAAAAAAAGATGAAACACAAGTAAAAGTTTCGCAACCAATTTCAAAACCTCTACCACCAACTCTTCCTACCCATCACGTAAGTCGTGCGGATTATTTGAATACACCTGCCGTTAATTCAAATGTACAAGTAAACATTCCCGATGAAATTCATCAACCACAAATACCAAATAATCAAATGGTTGCTAATTTAAATTCTTTTGACCCCGCACCAGCTGGATTAGATAGTGGATTCGGTAGTGCCTGGTAATAAGATTATATTATTTTTAAATCATAATATAATCATTTTAGTGTTAATAAATCATCATCCATTGCTACTTTAGTACTCAAATATTCTATTATTTCTTCTTTATCCTTTTTAATAACATCTTCATTTGGGTTACCAATCATATTTTGAACCATTTGCTGCCATTCCATTAATTTTTTTCCATCATGTAAATAATTTGGATTTAATTTTATCCAATCTTGTATTTTTTTTATTTGTTTACAGCTTACACCTGAAATGGTCTCATCAATTTTCTTATTTTTTTCATCTTCAAACCATATATTTGAGTCTTTTACGTAAAATTGTTTTTTATTTGTATTGCAATGAAATGGTCTAATTGTAGGATCTATTTTGATAATATTTTTGGTAAATATATTATTAATTCCTGCTATGTAACCGTGCTCTTTTGTATACATCAAATCATCTATTGATATATCCAACGTTTGCATAAAATCACTTAGATTCATCGCATCCTTACATGTTTCGTTTAAAAACACATTTATGGTCATTTTATTTGTATTACAATTATTGTATATTGTAGTATTTGAAATATTTTCCAATAATTTCTTGTTAATTTCATTCTGAGTTTTCATAAAATTAACTAAAACATCATTGATATTTTCGGATGACTTAGATAAAGCCGTATACAGATCTTTTGCACTATTAATGTCGTTCATATTATCAGTTATTTTAATGTTAATTCCGTCATTTTCATTATCACAAGATTCCGCAATAATTTTTTTATGGAATTCACATTTAATTTTGTGTTTTGATAATCCACTCTGATATTTGTATTTTTTTCCACAACAACAAAAAAATCCATCAACATTATTGTTATTGTCATGTTTTTGTATACAATTCATATGCTTTTTAGTAGTTAAGTGTGAAATAAAATTATGTTTTTTGCACGACGTATATTTACAAATATTACAAACATATTCTTCAATCACAATTTTTTCAATTTTATCGCAATTTTCAGATTTTTTTTGATTTTTTTTGTTATTTTTGTGTTTTTTTGTCTCGAAATGTTTCAAAATGTCGGATTTTTTGGTCGAAATGTAGTTACAAATCCGACATTCGAGCTTGTTTTTTTTTCGCTTAGTGTAATTCGTAAATTCGTGATTCATAAATTTACAAAGCTATATGTTCTTAATATATTTTTTTTTCATAAAATCAATCGGAATTTTGGATAACTTTTGGGTGGCGAGAAAAGAAATTTTGGCGAGTTTTTTGTGTCCACAGAAAAAATAATTTTGTATAAAGCTTTGATTTGGGTTTATACACCTGTTCGTATTTTTGACCTTAGCTTTTGCTAGAAAAATTTAGCTTTGGTATCGTTTTTATATACCATTAAACACCAAACCATTATGGTTTTGTTTTACGACAAGTACCACTAAAAAACACTGGTAGAATTGAGAAATCGTGGCGAGTTTTTCGTTGATACAGAGATTATAATTTCGGTTTTTATGTGCATATAAGAGTCAAACCCGCGTTGGAATTTATTTTTTTGCATCTTGCTAGAAAATTTTAAAATTAGTGGCGAGTTTTTTTTGGGCTCATTTTTGACCATTTTTTTTTGTCGGAAAAAAAACGAGATAGTACAGTTTTTTCGTTTTTGGATTTTCATAGTCGTCAGCGAGTACCAAACATATAAAAATATTGAGAGCATAAAAAGTCTTATTTTAGTACTAAACCTTAAAAACGAAAAAACTGTACTATCTCGTGTCAGATTTTCCAAATTTCATTTTGCAAAAATCGAATTTTGATTTTCATTTTTCACCCCAGATTCTGGAAAATAGAATTTTCTAAAAACGAAACGAGATAGTACAGTTTTTTCGTTTTTTAATTTTTAGGACCTCTGTGCTAATTTAAAAAATACATGTATTTAAACTTACTACGTAACAAAATGACGAAAAAACCAAAAACGAAAAAACTGTACTATCTCGTTTCAGCTCATTTCAAATATGTCACGAGAAAAATCAAAAAAATATTTTAAGTGTCTTTACTAAAATATAACGAAATGCAATATGGTTTAATAATTGAATGATACAATAATGTAGGCTTTGTGGTATGTAATGTAAAATTAGATAACAATAAAATTAATTACAATAAAATTAGATAACAATAAAATTAATTACAATAAATAAAAAATAATAATGATAATAAAAATGAATCAATAATATAATTATGACGAATTTAAATATTGATAACTTGTTAAAAGCAATAGAAAATGAAAGCAACTCAACTATAGTGAAATTGACTAGTAATAAGATTAAACAACATAAAAACACTATATTACAACAAATACAATATAACGGGTCGGAATTAAAAAAAATACACAAAACATTAAAAAATTACCGTTATTGTAGCGAAATGTGTGACATAAATCCGGGTGGATTTATTAGATGGATAAATTTAACCAAAACGGAGAATTTATTTTTAACTCGTGGTGCTCATGTAGTAGATGTTGAATTAATAGACCATGCAATATTTATATTTTGTAAATCATACAACAATTCATTTTTTAGATTTAAATTTGACGAAGCCATAATATTTCAAAAATTAAATCCACAAGAAATTGTTTTATTAAGAGTATTAGATTATTTAGATAAAGAATAAACAATATAATAAAATAATGGCAAAGACATCTATTGTATTTGACCTAGATGAAACTATAGGATTTTTTTCACAATTAGGGTGTTTAATTGATTTTATTGAATTACAATACGCAATAAAAATATCAAATAAAATACTATTTGATTTGTTTGACGTATTTCACGAATGTTTCAGACCTAATATATTTAAAATTTTCAACTTTTTAAAACATAAACGAAATCTAAACGTATATATTTATACAAACAATAATGGAGGGAAAAAATGGGTAAATAGTATTAGAAATTACATTGAACACAAAATAAAATCAAACATATTCAACAAAACAATATGTGCATGGAAAGTTGATAACATAATAATTGAACCAAAGAGGACAACGTATGAAAAAACTTATGATGATTTCATAAATTGCACCAATACATCTCATAGAAAAATATTATTCATTGACGATTATCTACATACTGGTATGAATCATTCTTCAGTTAAATATATTTTGGTGAACCAATATTATCATATTTACGATAAAGAAACAATGCTTAAAAAATATCTCCAAACGGATTTATCTAAGAAACTTGATAAAGAATACTTTGAATATCTATTCAAACATTACTATAAAGATCCTTACATGTATACAATTAAATCACAATATAAGACGAACTTTTTATTAGGCACTATTAAAACATTTGTGGAAAAACACTATAAACAAACCAAAAAAAATAGAAAAAATAAAGAAATTAATTGTTAATGCCAAAGGTATTTTGTTGTTTAATAACAATCTCGCCAGAACCATAACATTTTTCACATTCTTTATATAAACCTAAACGCATACTATTACAACATAAATAACAATTATAGCTAGAACTATGTTTTTTTATACACAATAATTCTTCTTTTGTTTTCTTTACCAAACCACAACCATTGCAATGTATACATTGTTTCTTCATTTATAATAATATTAAGATTATTATAAATTTGTATTAACTTACTTTCACTTTAATTATTCATTTTTTTTCATTTTATCCATATATACTTCCAGTGTTCTCGCACTGGCATCCGTTGCATTTACGAAATTGGGCATCCAATAATATGGAATTACTTTTTCCTGTCCTGGAAACTTTTGTTCAAAAATAATCCTATAATGAAGTTGTTCCAATGTTTTAGGTAAATTTATTTTCCAATTATACAATTGAATAAATCCATTGATAATATCTTCATCCGTTCCTGAATATTTACTTTCTTTGCGATAAATATCCTTAATATACCTTTGCAATACTTCAAACCAAGATTCTTTTTGTGAACTAATACCATCACTAAATGCTTCCTTTGTTCTCCATAATATTTCACTTGGTAACACATCCATATTATCAAAAGCACTCCTTAATAAATATTTTTCACATTTCCCCGACATATTTCTATATTTTATGGGTATAGACAAATAAGTTTGTACAAAATTTCTATCTAAGAAAGGTGTTCTGGCTTCAAGTCCGTGAGATGATATAGAGCGATCGGATCTCAATACATCAAAATAATGAATGTTTTTAAGCAAACGTCTGCATTCTTTATCAAAACTAATTTTATCGGGTGCACAATGAAAATACATATATCCACCAGTCAATTCATCGCTACCATCTCCATTAAAAATAACCTTTGCTTCGCTATTATTCTTAATGTATTTGGAAATTAACCAATTACCTATACTTGCACGAACACTAGTGGTGTCATAACTTTCTATTGTATAAATTACTTCTTTGATTGCGTCCAACATTTCATCCTCTGTAACAATGATCTCGTGGTGTATAGTATGTAAATAATCCGCAACAATCTTTGCATATCTTAAATCATCAGAACCTTTTAAACCTATACTCCATGTATGAAGACGTGTGTTATCACCCAAATTATTCATAAATTTGTTTACTAATGAAACAACTAAACTACTGTCTAATCCACCTGAAAGTAAACATGCAATTTCACGTTCTGTATTATCCACCCTTTTTCTAACAGCATCCATAAAATTTAATCTAACGGTATCACGGGCTTTATCAAAAGTATTGATAGACAAATTTGTAAAAGAGTTTGGTGACGAAAAATGTCTTTCATCAAATATTTTGCGAAAAAAACAAGGTTTTGTTTTTTCATTTTTCATACGAGGATGTATATTGTTATCCAAAATATATTTACTGTAAGTTCCCGGTTTAAACTGTTTAAATTCAACAAAATCTTTATTGATATCTACCAGTTGTTTTAACTCAGAAGCAAATAAATATTGTATGTGGTCAGTACCATTTTTATGAATCAAATGTTCCCCTACAAACATTGGACGAACTCCATAAGTATCGCGTGCAAAATACATGGTTTTAATATTTTCATCATAAAGGGCAAAAGCAAAAACACCATCCAACATTTGTAAGGTTTGTTCTATACCGTATAATTTATATAAATGTATTATGATTTCACAATCTGAGTTTGAATGTCTTTTATCCATTTTAAGATAATTATACAGTTCTTTCCAATTATATATTTCACCGTTGCATATCAGTATGATACCATTGATATAAAAGGGTTGATTGGACTTATAATCATTGTAACCGTTAATGGCTAAACGATGAAACCCAAGCATAAATTTATTGTCATCGTCGGTATATATAGAAGATTTCTCTGGTCCTCTACCAACACCCTTCATAAACTCCTTGTTAAGTAATTTAAGTTTACGTGTATCATAATTAAGAATTGAAAAAATTCCACACATGTTATAAATAATTATTGTAAATTGTTTAAATGTTTTACATATTTAATATGTTTAGTATAAAATTATTTTACACTAATATATTATATGAATCCGAATAATATCAACAATACATTTACACAAAATAACTATAACAGAACATATGAGATTAATGACCGAATTTCTTCAAGAAATATTCCGTCTACTGGGTTAGATCCAATATTTTTCCCACACCCCGTTAAAACAAGACAAGTTTTAATGCCCATGGTTGATTGTAGAAAAGATTCAAATGTAAATATTGTATCGTATGGTAAATATGATGTGGAAAAAAATTTCACTCCAGGGTATAGAGCACCTATAAGTGGTTATTCTCCCGATGATGAAAGTAATTTAAAAAATATTATTTTTCCATTACAATCAGCACCACAATCCAAATTTATACCATCAAGTAAAAGTAGTTTATATTCAAATGAACATTTGATAAAAACAAATCACAGATTATACGATCCTCATATTTTATTACAACGTCAGTTTGATTTTTCAGAAAAAACGGTTGATAATGCTAATGGAATAAATTTAGGAAAAAAAACATTTAATAATTCTGAAAGAGCACATATAAAACATTACCCTGTTAGAATGTAAATGAAACATTATAAGGTATTATACTGATTTTAATATATTGAATAAGATATATTAAAATGTCCAATGCAATTTCTGTTATAAGAGAACCAATTAATGATAAAGATGATAACTCTGATACTTTTGACACGGAACTATCTGAAATTGATGAATGTTTCATAAAAGGTACAAATAATAGACAATTAAAACAGTCATATAAAAGTAATAATGAGGAAAGATATATTAAAAAACAAAAAGAAGAACAAAAAAAGTATCGCAATGATATAATAATTATAATCAATAATTTAATAAATGGTAAAAAAATAGATATGAAATTAAATAGTATGTTCAATGATTTTTTAGTAGAAACTGTGGATTACATTAAATTCAAAAAAAGAAATGAAATGATACAAAAAAGATTACAAAAATGTATACCAATTGATGAAATATATCACAAAAAGGAATCGTCGTGTTTAAATAATGAAACTGTTGAAAATACAAAGAAAAATGTTGGAAATATTAAAAAAAAAATTATGGATATTACTAATAAAATGATCATGAGAAAAAAAGACACTAATTTGATGTCTTTTGTTAAAATTAAAAAAACACCGAAAAACCAAATACAAAAATCATCGGTTGAAAAAATTAATCTAAGTGATTTATAGATATGCCTTATCAAACAAAAAAAAAGAAAGGTAAAAGAAAAAAATCAAATAAAAAAACACTTAGACAAACGGGAAAAACTAAAAAAAAATCTTCATTTATTAATGAAAATTGTTCACCAAAAGGTGATGAAAAATTGAATTATACATGTTATACAAAAAAAGGATTAATTAAGTTAAGAGAGTTATGGAATTTAAGACACCCAGATCGTATGATTAAAACTTCCAAACCAAATCAAATATGGAATGAGTTAAAAAATGCCATGAGTGATACATGTGATCGTGAGTCATGTTGGTTAAAACATTATAGTGTGAAAAATGATATTGACATTGAAGGAAGTTTATTTAAAAATTTCGCCCCAAAACAACCTGAAAGTTGGAATAAAAATCCCAATGAATGGTTGTCAAGTATAGAAATATCACAATTAATGAAACAGTATGAGAGTGTACACAAAGATTTTAATTTTATAGGTCCTAGTCCGATAGATTTTGATTCACACAGGTATGATGGATCATGTGTATGGGAAGAACTTTGTACATTTAATTTAAAAAATCAAATAAAAAATAAGAAAACAAAAATAGGAATAATATTTAACTTAGATAAGCATACTCAAAATGGATCGCATTGGGTTTGTATGTTTATAAATATAAATAAACGAAAAATATATTATTTTGATAGTTACGGTGAGAAAATGCCAAAGGAAATTAAAAAATTTGCAAATAAGTTAATATTACAATCAAGGGAAATGGGAAAACCCTTCAAATTGGTAATAAATAAAAAGCGATTTCAATATAGCGATAGTGAGTGTGGTATGTTTTGTTTATATATAATT
>CERI01079392.1_pt1 | contig 12590 bp, 13 predicted proteins | sample 350261 | NCBI WGS metagenome assembly CERI01 (sample SAMEA2620979, study PRJEB7988) | marine metagenome | isolation source: saline water (ENVO:00002010), including
GTAGCGTTCCCGAGCGGTCAAAGGGGAGAGACTCAAGTTCTCTTGCATCATGCTTCGTGGGTTCGAATCCCACCGCTATCATATGTTCACTAGCTTAAGTGGTAAAGCGATCAATCAAAAGATTGATATTCTTCAGTTCGACCCTGATGGTGAATGGATTAATCTCCCTAATTGATTCCTGGTCTCGTGGTGTAATGGTTAGCACTTTGGACTTTGAATCCAATGATCCGGGTTCAAATCCCGGCGAGACCTTTTATCGCTTTTTTTTTATAGGTCCATATTATAATCATATGGTTCCGGTTGAATTACATAATTTATTAACTCCAATTCTAGCAGTCATAATTACCGCTATAGTTATGATAAAGAATATAGGTATAGGACTAAATTGGTGGGAAATAGGTAATCTTTTTATCCTGATGTTTGTTATTATTTCTACGTCCATGTTCGAATATAAAATGAAACTATTAGTATTAATATTATCTATAACATGGTTTGGATCTACTATTATACAACAACTAGTTAAAACTAGCAAAAAAAGAAGTGATTGTGATTGGACTGATATTTTTAGTGGTAATTTAATGTTAAAATCGGGTGGTAAACTAGACGATGCAGCCGTATCACGAATAGTATTTGTGATTTTATATTTATTCGCAATATTGATGCTGATGATAATATTATTATATAAAATAGACTCGCAAACTCAAATATTGAATTTCTTAGACGATAAATATAGATATATATTCATAATATTATTACCCTTAATCATAGTATTTATAAATGAATCGCCAAACATATTATCACTTTATGGAAATGATGACAATAGTTCAAATTATATGACTTCTGATTTATTATTTAAAAGATTTATAACAGGTAATTACGATTACGGAAAGGGAAATTCATCCGATAATAACAAATACGTGGGTCGATTTATTATTACTAGTATGTTTGTAGGAATTATGTTTATATTGTTTATCAACTATACCACCAGTGGAGACATATCAATATTTAGTAATACATTCGGTGTTGGTAATAGTAATATGCCAATATACATATTGTTATTTATATTAACATTCTTTAATTTTGTAATGGAAACACTATTTATGCAAAAATGTTCATATAAAGTAAAAACAGAGGGTGATAATAGTCGAAAAAATGATAAAAATTTTAGTTGTCGGATATCTAAATATGGTGGTATAGTTACATTATTATTTATATCATATACAGTATCTGTACTATATCAAATTAATGGAACCCGAGACAAAATGTATTCCCTTTTATTTATAGTTGCTCTTACATTTGGTTTCAGTCAATTATTTATAACATTAGAAAATAAGAAATAATCTTAAACATGGATAGCTTCTAATAGTATTTTTTCCATCTCTTCCTTCTCTATTTCCGTTTTTTCATTTAAACCATATTGTGAAATTAAATTTTCAATATGATTTTCATGATATGATTTCAATCTATTATATAATATATTTTTCAATTTGGGAACATCCACAGATACTGTTTCTTTAGAATATCCATCTGTTTCAATTTCTTCTATTTCTTCTTTACCTTGTATTACTTCTGTATCTTGTATTTCTTCCACTTCACCCCCATTAACTTCAATTGATTTTTTATTATCTTCTTTAGTTAGTTCTAATAATTTCCTTTTGAGCATTTCATTTTCTGATTTCAATTTATCTGTTTTTAAACTAGTTATTTTAAGCATGTCTAATTCTCGTTTTAATGAATCATTGTCTAATCTTAATCGATTATTTTCATTTTGATGTCTCTCCGATTCATTTAATTTATTTTCGCATTGGGATAATTCATTTTTTAGACTCTGAATTTTTTCATCTTTTTCATAAACTAATTTTAATTTATTTTTTAACTCTCTAATTTCATCATTTAATGAATTTATACGAGAATTATTTTGTTCAAAACTCTCTTTATTATTAATAAATGTATCGGGTTTAAATCTATCTGTCATTGAATTATTTCTTAAGGGGATATCATTACTCTTATTACTATATGCTAAACGAGTTAAATCATTTCTTTCATTTAATGAAGTTAAACTTGTATCTTTTTTAACTGAATCTAAAAAGAAATTAGACATAATTAAGTAATTATCAGAAAATAAAAATTAAATTTGAACATTGATTAATTCCAAGCAGTTGCTTTCTGTTTCAAACATTGGCTGATCAGAAGATTGGCTACATGAAATATCTCCGCTTTCTCCCATTATGAACCCCCACGACTTATTCTCCTTGGATTCTACCCACGGATCCCCTATATATTTGTTCCATATAGTACCATCACTCCATTCTATTTTATTAGACCCAATTACCCCTGTATTCTCAATACCACTATCAAATTTAGCTCTTACGGAAAAGTTAGACTTATTAGAACAACTGCCACTTTCTTCATTACAATATATATCTACGATCCCCCAATTACTATATCCTCTAATTATTTTCCCAGAATAGTCTATACCAGATTTGTATATATATATATACACTGAACCACCACCTACCCACAATCCTGTAATACGCGGATAAGAACCAGGTGTCGGGGTCTGCTCAGGTACAAAACCTTCTAAATGTAATGATTTTAATAAGATGAACCCCACGAAATACATAACCAAAGAAAATACTACCGAATTAAAAATCAACATGATTTTAGTATTATTAAACTTAAAGGGTAAATATTTTCTCACTTTCTCAAATACCATAGGATATGTCATAACAAAGTATAAAACACCTGCTAAAACAGAAAGAACTAATAATCTCTTCGAAAAAGAAAATAACATATATATATATATATATTATTTTATTCAACATCATGAAATTCTTCAAGTTCTAATTCTTCTATAGTCTGTTGTAGTTTAATATTCTTTCTCGTTAAAAATTCATTTTCAATTCTTAATTCCTTGATCGTATCTTTTGCTGAATCCAATTCAGCATAATATTTTTTATAATTTTTAATGAAATCCTTGTGTGTTTTTGATTTGACATGTTGCTTAAATGTTGTTGTATTTGTCATTATACTACCTGCTCTACAACGACATTCATGCTGAATAGGATTTCTTTCATATTTTTTGTAAGGTGAAACATCTATATATTCATCTGTCTTTTCGTCAAACTTTGGAATATAAATACAACGAGTTATGCTTACAATCTGTTGCATAGTAGAACTATTTTATCATTTTTATTTCGCAAATAATATTTAAATAATTATCACCTAGTATAGTTAAGATGACACGTAAACAAAATATTCCGAAAGCAGTTAGAGAACAATGTTGGTTAACTACTGTTGGTAAAAAATATGAAAGCAAATGTTATATTAAATGGTGTAAGAATAATATGACAGTATTTGATTTTCATGTTGGCCATGATACACCTGAAAGTAAAGGGGGTACATTAGATATAAATAATTTAAAACCAATCTGTGCTAGATGTAATCTTTCAATGAGTGATAATTATACAATTCAGGAGTGGTCAGAATTATCCCCTGATAAAGAGAAAACGAGAAAATTTGGATGTTTTTAATTATTTCTTAGGTGTTTTTTTCTTCTTTTGTGAATTTCTCTTATTTGCTCTTTTCTTGCTTTGTGTTCTCTTTTTAGGTTTTTTCGCTTTCTTTACTTCATAATGAATAGGTGGAAGAGAACGAGAAGACATTTTAGAATTCAATCTCATGATATCGTAATCACCATGTAATGAATCATCTGATAATCCCATATACTCACCTTGTTTTTCCCTTAAACTTTGAATATGTAAATCCCTCATATGATTCGAATCTTTTTCTTTTTGACTTGCGACCAAGCGATTCATTTCGGATTCTAATTTTAATCTCTTTTGATTTTCTTTAAAACGATTTATTTCTTCATTTTGTTGTTTATAGATTTCAAATTTCTCTTGCATTTTTGACATATTGACTCTTAAAAAATCTAATTGCTTTTGCTGTTTTTTCTCGAGTTCTTTAATTTTATATCGCATTTTCATAATTCGTTTATTATCCGATTCTTCCATTATTCTCTGTGCTGTTCTATCTTTTGTATTCATCATCTTATTTTCACGATAGGAACTAATCATATCTTCTAGTAAAGAATTTCTTCGTGATATCTCCTGTTTTACTCTATTATATTCATCTTCTAGTCCTTTATAATCCGAGAATTCAACAACTTGTTTACTCTTCGAATCTTCTAAAGATGTTGGAATTGGTTCTTCGATATCTTTTTCTTCTTGTGGTAAAATATCTTCTATTTTATCTCCAGGTATTCCTTCTGATGTAATCACAGTCTCTTCTACTTCAGTTAAACTGGCATCTGGTTTCTTTTCTGTATCCTCTTGTGGTTTTGATGAATCTAAGACACCTTTCCTCACATCTTGTTTTTTATCTACTTTATCTTTTTTAGATATATCATACCTTTCTTTTCTCGCTTCCCATCCCGAAATATAGTTTACCACGATATTCTTTGCCTGACCATGAATACGTTTCATATCAAAGAATAACGGACCATTGTCTGCGAGATACGCTTTGAAATTAAGATGCTTGATAGGATAAGGTGGTGTTCCTTCTTTACAATGTTTTTGTATATGAGATTTTCTAGCACTAGTAGTACTGGGATCAGTTTTTTCACGATTTCCTAATGTAAAAATACCGCGTTCTGTAGCAGGATCTTGTTCAAATCTTATAAATACTTTAGGCCATTTTAATTTATATTGAGCTTCTTTTTTCGCGTAGTTTGGATCATTCACAACATAGGAACCGTAATTTATACTGTTTTGTTTGGCGTCAAGGTTTAATACCGAAGTTGCTTTTGCTATTCTCATTTGTTCTTGTGAATTAAATGGCTCACTTAGACCCTTTAATTCGTTACCACTTTCATCAAGGATGATCCCTGCTTCATTCGTAGATAAAACATATTTATGCCATTCCCTTACAGCATGTTCCGCACTATTTGTTAATAATCTTGCCGGAATGCTAACACCTTTAAAATCCACTGGCACATTTGAATTCAATCTTCTACTTTCAGTATAATCTTCATCATTATACAAGCGATAATCATATGAAGAAACCGCTTCAGGCATATCAAAGAAATAGTGTGCCACAGCACATACATCACAAGGCACTACAGAACCAATATTTCCACCCGAAACTTCAGTCCACTCATTCTTACAACAACAATATTTTTTTTCACTTTCATTAGCATCAATATCATACATGCGTATCAATAAATCTCTATACATATCCTGTGGGTATTCATTTAATAATTTACTTTCTGTTGCGGATGAACGCGATGTTTTATCTTTTCCTACTTTCTTTGCTTCACTTAAAAGTGGACTTGTTTGTTTAAGGGCATTGAGTTTAACATAAAAATTTTTAACAGTTTCTCTATTTTTAATTACTATAGCACAGCGATATAATTTAGGCAATAACTTTTCAATTGCATCCCATAACATTGAGTCACTCTCCCATGCGTTTCGGCAACCCATTCCATCATCGCCTGCTTTACCTCTTCCTATAAATAAGTGTCTGGCAAAACATAATAAACATTCAGCGGGGGTTAGTCTTTCAGGTAAAAGTTCACTTCCATTTTCTCCTCTATAGGTACATACCGCGCCAACACCATTCACGCATTGTGTTGAATTTTTTGTATAAGACCACCACTTTTGAACAGATTCCCAATCAGATAATTTTTTATAAACTTCTTTCGGATCTAAGACGACTTTGTAGTTTCCAGTCTCACCTCCTCTGTAACAATACCATGTGGCGTTAAATGCTTTTTCTAAGAAATGAAACAAAAATAAAATACATCTTCTTCTTGTTAATTCAGCAATATTCATCCTTTCTCTACGAGAATTCCCACTAAGAGCATTTCCATACCAATCTTCTATAGACATTAAATCATTATTATTTATTAAATTCTCTCCATTATTATAAGCACCTCTAATATTATCATAATTATCTGGGCTGTTATAAGTATCTGGATCATCTACATAAACATCTTTCCCTAACGCCGCGTTATTTCCACCACCATCATTACTCACTATAGAATCATTTACTATTCTTAGTTGCAATCCACCATTATTACGAACTTGTTTATACACCACGCGTATATTTTGTGAATTAGTTTTCATAAGGTGACGATTTGCTCCATTATCTCTATATTCAGGATTGAAATCTCCGCCAGTAATTTCATCATTAGTAGAGGGAGTAAACAACCAACCCAATCCATCCCATCCATCTCCTTGACCATTTTCATTACACTTTAATACTTCTTTTGAGAATTCTTCACATATTTTCTTTATTTCCAATGCATTTATCATATTATAATCAGATGTATCAGTTAAACCTTTTTTTAATTTTGGAAATATTTCATTTACCGATTTAAGTTCTTCTTTTTTACTATACAAACTATTAGATTTCCCCCTCTGTATAGTAATTTCTTCGCCTCTCCACTTTACAGGTGTGTCTGTAACACCCGATGATGTATTAATATTTTGAATCATACCACCTTGTTTTTCATCCAATAAATTCATAAATAAAGATTCATCAAAAGGAATTAATCCAGCCAAACACTTGCGTGGATCAGTCGCTTCAATGTATGTACCGTTACCTCGGACAATTGTTCTAACTATTCTACTGGTACCTCTAATAACATTAGGTGGGCTTTCAACACCATTATATATGGTTTGTTGTTGTATCATTAAATCTTTCTGGACATTATTGATTTCATTATCTGTTAAATTAACTGGGGGGGTCAACTTAAAATCGGAAGAACCTTGATTATCTCCACTATCTTCTTCTATCTCTACAAATAACGCCATATTTGATCCCCTTGTTCTTATTATTTGGGTTTTATCGGCTGGAATATCATTAATACCCGTTGCCGCACGAATATCTGTTAGTTGCAAACTTTCAGCATTTCTTACACCACCCGAACCAACTAAATCATAATTAATTCCAATATATGAATTATTTTCATTTCCATGATGTAAATAAGTTGTTACATTCGTAGTTTTATATCTAGCACTATTCATAATAACAGGCATTTGAAGATATCCTTCGCCACGATTATTCTGATATCCATTAATACCATACTCTTTCATGCCTGTATAATAAGGTTTATCGGCGCCAACTGAATTAAATAAACCTTGAAGTTGAGAAATATATTTCCTTTGTATTTCTTTTAAATCACTATTTATCATTGAAATATCGGGTCCTCTTTCACCACCTATACGCCTAGTTTGAATATCTTTTACCATGGATAGATATGTTAATTCTCTATCAGGTTCCTTAAAAATCCTTGTCTCATTTAATTTCTTTAAAAATGTATCTTTTGAATCATCTGTTGACAAATCATCTACCCCCATGACATTTGATAAAATCCCACTTTGCAATGATTGTCTTGTATCTGATAGCAATGATCCTCTGTAAACTTTTAATTGAGAAAATAAATTATTTTCACTATCACCGCCACCGAAATTATATAAATCATTCTGCGATTCTAAATTACTATTAAATTCATTCATCTTCGCTGAAAGTTGTGCTTTTTTATCTTGAACTATCATATCATTCTGATCTAACCTTGTTTTTATCATTGATATTCTATTTTCCACATCTACCAAAGAACCTTCGAGTATATCATCCATATTAGAAGATTTAATTCCAACCCCAGATAATACACTTTGAACCGTTAATTTATTTAAAATATCCGATGGTTTTTTTTCGCCATCTCCACCACTTTGTGATTGAGAATACATATTAATATCTAATATATTTTATTTGAGATTTTTAATCTTATAGAAATCCAAAACATTGCGGACATACTAAACCCAGATTTTCAATCGTATTTTGACCACCATTCTTCAAATCTGTTTTATATTTTAATTTAGTATGTTGTAAATCATTATTCATTATAAAATTACTACATGCGTAACATCGCCCATTTTGTTTTTGTAAAAGTGTTTCTTTTACATTGAAATTAGGATACTGCGATTGAAATAATTCAGCATTTGAATTCTTGGAATTAAACGAATATAAGGGGGTATTATTCACATCGTATATGTTTTTCAACAAGCTATAAAATAATCCATACTCGAAGTAATAAATATATAAGATTATCAAACACACTGCTATAATTCCATAAAAATAATAGTGATATTTATCTTCAAAACGATCATAATGATTATTGTATATATAATAATAAATCGCTAAAAGTATAGTTAAAAATATGATAGAGTTCATTTATTTAAAACAAATATTATAAAAATTTAAAGGATAAAAACAACGCCTAGATAATTCACCATTAAACATGCTAACATAATAACCACTTTCATAATTATCATTTGATTCACACGAATTTAAACTATCTTGTAAATGCGTATTGTTCATATTACATATTTTTAATTCATTATTTAGATCATTTACATTATTTAATTCATAAAGATAATTGTTTAACATATACAAAAACAAGGATGTCATAGAAATTCCATAAAATCTTAATCGGATATTTGATTTTACTATATTTCTTACAACTAAATTATGTGTGACTAAATCATTCAAATCAATTTGATTTTGTTGACCCTCATGTCTATCACTTTCTACTCTATCACTTTCTATTCTATGAATAATTAATTTATATTTCTCATCGTTATGTTTATAGTAATTTATTTTCGAACGACAAAGAGGACATGATTGGTTACCTCTCTTAAACCAATCATCTAAACATGGTTTACAAAATTCGTGATTACAATTTGTATAATATATTTCATCTTTATTTAAATCTTCTTTCATACAGATTGTACAAGTATATTGATCTTTTGATTCTTTGCTTGATTCATTGATGGTCTCAACAATAGTCTCATCGGTAGACTCACCGGTAGACTCACCGGTAGACTCATATGTAGCCATATTATTCATTATATATTATTATTTAGATTTTTTGTATTATCATTTTGTATTAATCTATTTTCCTCATTTTGTAAAATCTTTTCAATTCCTTTAAAAGGTATTAATTTTCTTTCCCTACAAGCAATTTGACCCTTATCATCGGACAAATCCATTTTAATAGGAGATGGATTTGTTTTATCGCTATTCAGAATTGAAAGATATCTAGAATTATCAGTAGTTGTATTAATATTTATTTTCTAAGTAAGTTAAACATTCATAAATATTTGGGAAAGCCATTGTTACGAATGGATAATTTCGCGCTTCCATGTAATCGGGATGAATCCAAAAGGTAATCCATCCTAAACTTTTAGCAATTTTAAGATTTTCTAACATATCATCAAAAAAGAAAAATGTATCATTATAATTCCTATGAATATCGCCTTGAACGACCTTAAATGATCTAAAATCCGGTTTCATAAATGGCAAAGTATCTCTTGAATAAATCTTAGTAAAATTCTGTTTAATATTCATTCTTTCAATACATTCTAAAGCATGACCAGCTGTTCCATTTGTATAAATATGAGATTCTCCCTTAATTCTGCTTAATAAATCGTTTAATCTATAATCAGGTTGTATCATTTCATAATTCAGGTTCTTTCCATTATTATGAATGATAAGTGTATCATCGAGATCAAATAAAAAATATATCATCGTATACCTAATGTAATATAATAATTAGTGAATAAAAAATAATCTAACTAACTATCTACTCTAACTAATCATATAATACATCTCTAACACATCACCGGGGGAGCAGGACTCTTTTGCTTTGACAGTACCTCATCACCATCTTCAACAGGTGGAGGAGCACTACGCTGACGACTTAGAACTGCGCCTTCATCAACCTCTTCATCAATCTCTTCATCAAGCCCTTCAGCATCTTCAGCAAGGAGTAGAAGCTTGTTCTTGTAAATGAGTTCACAGTCAAAATACGTCTTTTGCATACACTCTGGAACAACACCATCTGGAAGCTGGAAGCAGTGAATGTGAGACAGGAACTGACTATTCTCGGTTGGAGGCTGAATTGCCTTGAATGTCTTCATGTTTTCTCCATCGTAAAGAGTGTCAATGAGATTCCGCACAGAAACAGGATCCTTGGAAACATCAACTCCAGTAGTATCTTCGAGAACATAACCAGGTCGCCCCGCACGAATATCTTCGGGCATCTTAGTGATAACATTCACCATGTATTCTCGAATGGTCATTGTCGCCACATTCCCAAGTGGTTGATCTGGTTCTTCATCCTTCGCCCACCCTCGGGTTGCCCGACTCATAACCTTTGGACCGCATTCAGAGATAAGCACATTATCCTTGATGTTCTTGACCGCGAGATCAATCACATCCAGGCGCTTCTTCAGATCTACTGTCTCATCGCGTGTTGAAGGAAGCATCTCGTTGAAAGTGATTGATCCATCCTCCGAATGCCGAATAGTCATTAGGTGAGATGCCTTGGACCCATGCTTACCTCCAAGATGGACACCTGGAATACCCATAGGTCCTTGTACAGTGAACTCATCGTCGTTGTAGATGGGAATCTTACATTCACCAAGAGAGTCTCTGTAAAGCATGTTGGAGTTGTAGGAACCCATCATCTGGAGACAGACCTTATCCGATGTAAAGATCTGCTCAAATCCAATGCTGCGATATGCCCCAGTGAAGTCAACCGGATCCTTTGGAACCCACTTTCGAAACATATCCGTCTGCGTCAAATTGGATGGATAATCCCTCCCCCACTTGTTCTTGTACATCCTCATCTGGGTCATCAGCTTGTCTCCAGGTGTGGCTGCGCCACCAGCCGCGCCGACACCAGAGACGGTATTTGTGCGTGACAGACTCATGATGAACTGGTAGTTTCTCTGGTAGTTGAAGGTAGTTGTAGGTAGTTGTAGGTAGTTGTTTAAGGTGTTTTTTAAGATACTTTTTTCCTCTTATTGGTTGGTTTGTTGTTGTATTCTAATAGAGAATAGGGGAATACAACAAATCAAATTTTTATATTTTTTTCGCAATATGAAGAACAATAATTGTTCATAAAACTATTCCTTTACAGAATTATTTAGCATTAAAATTTGATTTAATTAAATAGATTTAAATAATTAACTAAAATATTAAATATCAATGAGTCAAATGGAAAAATCATCAATAAACGAAACTCTTCTAAGTGAAGAAAAAAATCGCTATGTCATTTTCCCAATTCAACATGAGCCTTTCTGGAAAATGTATAAGAGAGCGGAAGCGAACTTCTGGACAGCGGAGGAATTAGATTTAAGCAAGGACATGAATGATTGGCAAAAGCTAAATGACAATGAAAAATACTTTATTAAGAATATTTTAGCATTCTTTGCTGCCTCGGATGGAATTGTCAATGAAAATTTAGTTGAACGATTTTGCCAAGAAGTTAAGATACTTGAAGCAAAGTTCTTTTACGGGTTCCAAATTGCAATGGAAAATATTCACAGTGAAACTTATTCTCTACTGATCGACACTTATATCAAAGATGTAGGAGAGAAAACAAAATTACTTAATGCGGTTGATAATTTCCCCAGCATCAAAAAGAAGGCCGATTGGGCGCTAAAGTGGATAAACGATAAGAATTCACCATTCTCTCATCGTATTATTGGGTTCGCGGCAGTTGAAGGAATATTCTTCTCAGGAGCTTTCTGTTCAATATTCTGGTTGAAGAAAAGAGGATTAATGCCTGGTCTATGTCATAGCAACGAATTAATTTCAAGAGATGAAGGTCTTCATACAGAGTTCGCGGTATTAATGTATCAGAATTTACTAGATAAGCCATCTCCAGAAGTTATTAAAGGAATTATTATGGATGCCGTTCAAATTGAAAAAGAATTTATTACCGAATCATTATCATGTGAATTAATAGGAATGAATGCGAAACTTATGTCGCAATATATAGATTATGTTGCGGATAGGTTACTTCTCATGTTTGGATTAGAGAAAGTTTATAACAGTGAGAATCCCTTTGATTGGATGGAAATGATTTCTGTTCAGGGTAAGACAAATTTCTTTGAAAAGAGAGTGGGTGAATATTCGAACAAAGCTAATCCAAACATTGACAGTGAAAACAACAGTATATCATTTGATGACGATGATGATTTCTAAATTTAATATTAATATAAACTATTATTTACTTTTGTTTTCCTTGCTACGTGAAAAATGTCTATCAATCTTTGATTTTGATTTAGCAGTTGGTTTCACAACCTTTTTAGGTAAATTAAATGAATATGATTTTTTATTCTCATCATAAATTAAATTTTTAATACCAACTATTTCACATATTTCTTCATTATATTCAACATCATTTACTTTGTTTAAAGATCCATTTTCACAAACATGAAATAATAATTTCTTAAGTTTTTTCTGATTATCTTTGCTAAGTTCTTTGTTTTCGACTTCACTTTCAATAAAAAATGTTAAGCGATTCAATTTAGATCCTTTATCGAGTTTTGTCCACGTTTTTTGGAATCTATTATCCTTTTCTTTTTCAACCGCATCAATGATACTCTGCATTTACTATTAATACTAATGGATTCTTTAAATAATATATGATATATAATATATGGTATATCGTAATAAGAGCAAGACATATAAAAAGCGTAATTCAAAGAGAAAAACACAAAAAAAGACAAAAA
>CERI01046754.1_pt1 | contig 12588 bp, 12 predicted proteins | sample 350261 | NCBI WGS metagenome assembly CERI01 (sample SAMEA2620979, study PRJEB7988) | marine metagenome | isolation source: saline water (ENVO:00002010), including
GTAATTTAATAATCCATTATAAATTTCACCGATTTCACCGTCTGCACAATTTAATGTAATCTCTTGATTATTTTTTAATACTTTAGTTGATATTGCAGTTCCCACGATAGCATTTATTCCTAACTCTCTTGCTACTATAGCGGCATGACAAGTGCGACCACCCTTATTTGTAATAATTCCTGACGAAATTTTCATAATAGGTTCCCAATCGGGTGTTGTCATACTTGTTACTAAAATATCACCCTTGTTAAATTTTTTATGTTCATTTATAGACGATAATAATTTTACGGTTCCACTTGAAATTTTATTACCTACTGAAACACCCGTTAATAATATTTCCCCTCTTTCACTCATATTGTAAGTTATTAATTCATTACTTATAGTAGCATTTGAATGTATAGTTTCTGCTCTCGTTTGAATTATATATATTTGTTTATCAATGCCGTCTAATGCCCATTCTACATCTACTGCTATATTTTTATTAAATAATTTACTATATTCGTTTTCTAATAAGAGGACAGCTTTACCCAATTCAATAGATTCTTTATTGGATAAACTATAATTTATTTTTTCTTTTTCTGTAGTATCTATTTCTTTTATGCCACCGTTATTATCATAAATAATTTTTGTATTTTTATTACCAATTGTTTTATATATAATTGGATCGGTATTAAATATTTGTAATACCCGTTTATCTAGAATTATTTCATCTGGTTTTACACCACCACTAACTACAAGTTCTCCTAATCCAAAACTAGAGTTAATAACAATAGATTTATCATAACCGGTTTCAGGATCTATAGAAAATGCAACACCAGCAGAACCTATGTCTGAACGAACCATTTTCTGGATACCAACAGACATTAATACTTGATTTATTGGAATATTATGTGTTTTACGATATGATAATGCGTTTGTATTAAATAAAGAAGCAAAGCATTTTTTTATATTAACTAAAATAACGCGTATACCAGAAATATTTAAATAAGTATCGTGTTGTCCAGCAAAAGAAGCATCTGGTAAATCTTCAGCAATTGATGAAGAACGTATTGCTACAGAAATATCACCTGTGTTATATAATTTGCTTAATTCATTATAATATTTTTCTATGTTTTCTATTTGTTCGTTAGTAAATGTTGTTTTATTAAAAATATCTTTTATTTTATCTGATGTGGATTGTAATTCATCTATATTTTCTGTATCTAAATTTTCTATAAGAGTTTTAATTGTATCTTCTATTTTATTATTTTTTATAAATTCTTGATAAAAATCAGTAGTTATAGCAAACCCATTAGAAATTTTAAAATTTAATATTTGTGATAAATATACTAATTCCCCTAGTGATGCGTTTTTGCCCCCAACTAGGTGTTTGTTTTTATAATTACATTCAGAAAACCATAATATATTTGTAGTCATTATATACTATATAGTAAATATAGTATATAATAATTATAAATTTAATTAATCAATAAAATTATTGTTCTAAATATTTCATCACTTCTAAAATAATTAATTCGTTATCTGTTAATTTTTGAAATATTATACATTCATTTAAATTAACCTGAAACATTCTATTTATGTTATTTTTACAGAGCAAATATGGTATATCATTTTGTATTTTTATATTACAAATGATGCCACCATTAGTTAATTTTATAACTTCCGGGTTTTTTAAAGAAATCCAACGAACATAATGTCCATAATCCATTTCTTCCACCGTTTCACAATATTTATAATTTTTTAATTTTTTGTGTAATTCTTTTAATATTCCCTTTGTCAATTGTAACTTTTGCAAAATATCATTTTTTCTATTTTTTATTTTTGAAAATGTATGTTCCAACATCATTTCATTTTTTTCATTATTTAAGGCTTTTAATAATTGTTCTGTGTCCATGTATTAAATAATGAAAATTTTTTATTTTGCTTTTTTTGTTTTATGTATTTTTCTTTTTTTCCATTTTTCAAAATTATTCAAAGAACTGAAAAAGGGTCTGAAAAAGGGTATTTTCCTACATAATGTAGGAAAAAAGTTAATACCTGTAAAATATTTGTTACCATTAAAACTTTTATTTTTTTTTGAAAAGTTTTTTTGAATTCTTGATTTTGGACATTTTTAAAATGTCCAATTTGACATATTTGGAAAAAGTTTTGAAAAAAATATAAAAGTTTTAGATTTAGAGCATAATGGTCTAAAATTGAAAAAATAGTAAAAAATTATGATGCGATTTTATCGTCTGTGTTTTTTTTAAAAATATATAGAAAAAAAAAGATTTAGAAAAAAAAAATGTTACCATGTATAAATGGAAAAAAGTATAAGCAAAAGTATAAATGAATATTATTGTAAAAAATGTGACTACAATACGAGTATAAAGTGCAACTATACCAAACATCTATTGACAGCAAAACATCAAAATGATAACAATGGTAACATTAATGGTAACAAAAAGTATAAATCAAAAAACGTGTGTGAAAATTGTGGTCGTGATTTCTCCTACAGAAGTGGTCTGAGTAGACATTTAAAAAAATGTTTAGATGAGACGAATAAAAAAATAGAAAAAAATAAAAAAAATGATACTGAATTAAAAATAACATCAAAAATGCTGAAGAATATCATTGAACAAAATAACGCATTACAGAGGCAATTAATAGAAATATCTAAACAAAAACAAACAATTAATTATACTACAAATTGTAATAATAAAATGACAATAAATGTTTTTCTAAATGAAATGTGTAAAGATGCAATGAATTTAACAGATTTTATTAATCAATTAGATTTATCTTTGGATGATTTAATGTATACGAAAGACAATGGATATATTAAAGGAATTAGTAATATTTTTGTAAAAAATTTACAATATATGAAACCGACTGAAAGACCAATACATTGTAGTGATAAAAAACGATTACAATTTTATGTAAAAGATGAAGATAAGTGGGAAAAAGATAATGAAAAAATAGATAAAACAATTACAGCAGTTAGTCATAAACAAATTCAACAAATAAAAGAATGGGAAAAGGAACATCCTGATTGGAATACAAAAGATCATACAACAGAATTGTATATGAAAATGATTCAACAAGTTATGGGAGGAAATAAATGTGTAGAAAATAACACAGAGAATATAAAAAAGACTATTTCTGGGGCATTAGAAATAAAAAATGCAATGATAGATTAAATGATTACATTATTTAAAATGGACTTCCTCCGATACTAGATGCTCCACCTATAAAGGGTTCTACGGTATTACTAAACATGTTATTAAAGTTTGGTTGTGATTGTTGTTGTTGTTGTTGTGATTGTTGTTGGGGATGTTGTGTTGGGCTATTTAAATAAGCATCTGATCTACTTGGTTGGTGTGTTGGTGTTGTTCGGGGTATTTGTTTTGGTTGTTGTTTTTTTTGTTTTTCTTCGTATTCTTCTGGTTTTTTACCATTGTAATAATCAGAAAATCGTTCTACCAAAATATTTACTTTTTTACCAACTTTGGTTTGTAAACTTAATATAATAACCATAAATGTTAGTACAACTGTAAATAAGTTAAAGCCTGGGTAATCGGTTTTACTGTAAGTTGGTATGTAGGTAACAACACGATTAATAAAGAAGATTCCTACAAAAATAACTACTAATTGTCCGATAACTTCAAACAATATTTCTAAATTAGATTTTTTTTTATTTGGTTCAGGAAAAACATTTTGAATTGTTTTATTTAAACCAACAATAGGTAAAATTGCTAAAATAGTATATTGCACTAAATTGAATACTGTGTTTTTTGTATCGTCGTCAAAATTAAATACGTGGTTAAAAAATCCACCATTAGAATTATTAAGTGTAATTGGTTCAGAGTCTGTCATATGTTTTATAAAAAGAAATTAAAAAATATTAAATATTAAATATAAATGTTAAAAAATACTTTAAAAAATACATATGATAAACATTATGAAGAACAATATATACAATTAATAAAGGATATTATTAACGAAGGAACATTAGAAGAGGGACGAAATGGTAAAACATATACAGTTATAGGGTGTTCGATGTATTTTTCATTAGAAAATAATATAATACCCCTTTTAACCACTAAAAAAGTTGCTTGGAAAACGTGCCTAAAGGAATTACTTTGGTTTATTAAAGGACAAACCAACAATAGAATTTTAACAGAACAAAAATGTAATATTTGGAAAGGAAATGCTTCACGTGAATTTTTAGATTCACGTGGTCTTCAACATTTAGAAGAAGACGACTTGGGTCCAGTTTATGGTCATCAGTGGAGATTTTTTAATGCGAGATATAAAGATTGTCATACAGATTATGCTGGTAAAGGAGTAGATCAACTAAAATATATTATTGATTCATTAAAAAATGAAAAAGAACGAACATCAAGAAGATTGGTAATGAGTGCATGGAATCCTACTCAATTAAATGATATGGCATTACCCCCGTGTCATATTTTAGTACAATTTAATGTTACACAAGGAAATAAATTATCGTGTTCAATGTATCAAAGAAGTGGTGATGTAGGGTTAGGAGTTCCATTTAACATTGCTTCATATAGTTTTTTAACACATTTATTGGCAAAACATTGTGATTTAGAAGCACATGAATTTATATATCATATAGGTAATGCCCATATTTATGATGACCATTTAGAGGTTTTAAAAGAACAAGTAAAGAGAGACGCGAAAGAATTTCCCCATTTAACTATAAAAAATAAAAGAGACAATATAAATGATTATATTTTAGAAGATTTTGAAATACCAGATTATTCTTTTCATAAACCAATAAAAATGAAAATGCGTGTATAATTATTTAAAAATATCGTGTTTCATATTATAAATGTCTACAACAAAATCCACTCAGAAAGTTCAACGTTCTGTAAAAGATATATTAGTGAGTCATGAAGAAAGATTACAAAACTTATCTAAAGGAATAGAAGTTGTATCAAAAAATATTCCTAATTTAATAAAAAATAATGAAGATAGTGTATTACAAAAAAAAATAATGACAAATCAGCGAACATTTAATAATTCCTTACAACAATTAAATAATAGATTAAGTAAAGTAGAACAATTATTAGTAGAATTAACCTTAGATATAAAACAAACAAAAAAGATGCTTAACAATCCAGAAAATGTAACTTTAGAAATAACAGAAGAAAATGCAGAAAACGTAGAAGAAAATGCAGAAGAAACAAAAAAAACAACAGAAAGTGCAGTAGAAGAAGTAAAAGAAGTAAAAGAAGAAGTAAAAGAAGAAGTAAAAGAAGAATTATTAAAAACAAAAAATGATAAAAAAACAGTAGAAATTAATGAAGAGAAAAATGAAGATTTTTAAATAATTATTAAAAAATTGATTTAATAATTATCCTAAACTAATATTTACATTACCATGAAGATTGTAATTAACGATGCCACAAAGTGCAAACAATTTCAAACATTATTTAATTTGCTTTCGACAATTTGTGATGATGTAAATATTAATATTAGAGAAAATGAAATGTTTATTCAGGGTATGGATATGGGTCATATATGTCTATTTGAATTAAATATAACATCTGCATGGTTTGATGAATACAATTATGACAAGGATGCACCTATATTTGGAGTCAAATTAAGTATTTTGTCAAAGATTCTTTCGTGTTTAGGAGATAAACAAAATATTACAATAGATAATAAAAGACAGGATAAATTAAATATTTATTTTAATTCGGAAGAATTATATAAATGTTTTGAGATGTGTTTATTTGATTTTGATATAGAAATGCTTGAAATACCTAATGTAACATACGATGCCGATATAACATTGAATTCATCAATTATTAATTCAATTCTTAGTGAATTGTTTTCATTTGGATCAGTGGTAGAAATTAATACAACCGAAGAATATATGAATTTTAAAAGTAAATATAATACAAATGAAACACAAGTAGAAAATAGATTAAATATTAGTGATTTGGAAGAATATGCAATAATTGAAGATGGCAATATTACACAAGAATTTTCATTACAATATTTGCAAAAAATAGTTCAATTTAGTAAATTATCTAATGAGGTAGAAATTAATTTTAGTGAAGGATTACCACTTAAATTCAAATATAATTTAAGCGATAACGATAATGTCAGTATATGGATTTCTCCCCGAGTAAATAATTAGTTAAAAATTCTAAAAAAAGTTCTTTAGAATTTTCAAATGACACATATTCTTATACCTCTTATAATTTTTTTATTAGTATTAATGATTTATTTACATATACAATTTCACTTAAAAGTAAATAACGATTTGGACGTGTTTACTATTCACGATCACACCAAAGAGAGAATAAATAAAGTTTGTAATTTAAAACAACCCTTTAAATTTAATTATATAAATAATAATTTATTACAATTATTAACATTTGAAAACTTAAAAAAAAATCATGGACATCATTCTTTGCATATTAGAAAAATAAATGAAACCCTACATTTACCAATGAAGTTAGAAAATGGTATGAAATTATTTGAGCAGGATATAAGTAATAATTATTTTTCTGAAAATAATTCTGATTTTTTAAATGAGTCAAATTTATTAAAATTTTATAAAAATGATACAGTTTTACAACCAAACTTAGTTTCAAATAAAAAATATGATATGATTTGTGGGAAACAAAATACAAATACAATTACAAAATATAATTTATATTATAGAAACTTTTTTTATGTGACAGATGGACAATGTAAAATAAAACTGTTTTCACCCGATAATATAGATAAATTAAATATTAATAAAAACTATGAATTATTTGAATATAGTTCAAGTATAAATCCCTTTAAAGACAATATAAAACAATACAAAACAACTGAATTAACTTTACAACGGGGTGATATTATTTTTATTCCACCATATTGGTTATATTGTTTTTATTTTACAGAAAACACGATTATAAATTGTTTTCATTATGGAACTTATATGAATAATTTATCAATATTGCCTGAATTTATTAAACACGTATTTCAAAAACAAAATATTGTTGAAAAACTAAATTAAACTAATTTTTTAACTCCAATGTTCCATTAATATTTCTTTGTATTCATTATTATTTTTTATATACCATTTTTTCTTTTTAGAGTCCCATTTTGCTCCTAATTTTTTTGCCTTTTCTTTTTCTGAATAGGGGACATTTAAATAAATATTATTTAAATTATTAGGTTTTCTGGATTTAGATAGTGATTGTCCTTCCATAGCTGCTGAATTGGCTAACATATCAGCATTTTCATTTCCTAATGAATGAACGTCTTGTCTTCCTGTGTGTGCCTCAATATGTTTAAATTCAATATTGGGATATTTTTTACAAAAATTATACGCAGTTTTTACTATTTCTACATTTGGAATAGGTTTATTTTTAGTACCAACCCAATTATTTTTCATACATTTCTCTCCATAGGTTGTACAACATCTTATAGCATATGAAGAATCACTATAAACCATAACGCATTGTCCTTTATCGATTTCATCTTTTAAAATAGTAAGTGCGGTTATAATTGCTAAAAGTTCAGCAACATTATTAGTTTGCTTTCCTTTGTAAGTTTGACTAATATTTCTGATGTCATTTTCGCCAAAATATACACCAATACCAGCGCGTGCATTGGGTTTTCCATTATTTATACAACCACCATCTGTATAAACATATATTGGTTCATTTTCAAGAAGTGTTTTTGGATTTTTATAATTAATAAATTTATCCATAAATATACTTTTAAAATATTTTTAGATATAAATTCAATTATTTTAATTATTAAATTTTATATTATTGTATTGTATTATATTATATGTCACAAGAAAATCCAGAAAAACCTATAGATGTTAATCCCGATAATACTTATTTAGTTACTATTGGTCGTATGAACCCGCCACATGGTGGGCATTTAAAAATAATAGAAAGAATGTTAGAATACGCAGAAATTAATAATATAAATCCTGAAAACATAAATGTTATTTTATCTAATACACAAGATACTAAAAAAAATCCACTATTATGTGAAGAACAAAAAAAACAAATTTTAAGATTGCTGATAAATTATAAATTTAGGAATTTACCAATAAATATTGTGTGTATGGCACAAAGACCAAATCATCCAATATTAACACGTGTAAATGAAATACTAAATAAAAAAAATATAGAAGAAATAAAAAAAATGGTTTTATTTATAGGTAAAGATAGAGCGAATAGTTATAAATTTGTAGAGAGGTATATTAGTCCAAATTTATTTGAAACAATAGTTCTTGATAGGGATGATTCTAGTATATCAGCTACTAAAATGAGAGAATATGCACTAGAAAACACAGATGAAAGTTTTGATGAATTTTTAAAAGGGACATTCGATATATCGGAAGAAGAATTTAAAGAATTTGAAGAATTTAAAAAAGATCCAAAAAATGAAGAAATAATAGAAATAATGAAAGAAGTTTTTAATCAAGTCAGTAAAATATTATTAGAACAAAAACAGAAACGATTAAAAGGAAAACGGAAAGCTCAACATTCTGGAGGCAAAAATCACATTAAGTCTAAAAGAAAATCTAAAAAAAGAAAAACCAAACAAAGAAAAACCAAACAAAGAAAATCTAAAAAAAGTTCACGAAAATTAAAACATAAAAATAAAAAACATAAAATCAGATGAAAAAATCTAAATAAATAATATAATTGATATATTAATATAAATGAATTTATCAAATATTCCAATAGTATCATTAGAAAATATAATACAAAATTTGGATATAGATTCTTTTAGAAATTTATTATTAGTAAATAAAGAAATAAATTCATTAATCATAAATGTTCTTGGAACACGAATTATTACATTAAGAAATATAGAATTATCAATGAAAAACGAAAGAACGCAGAAATTTTTAAATAAAATGATTATGCCAAAAATAGAAGATATTATTTTAAATATATATAATGAATTTCATAGTAATTTAAATAAAATAAACCATGATGAATCTATAAATATATTATATGATAATATTTATGATAATGATTTTAAAATAATCACATATTTTGAAACTATAAGTAATAATAGTTGGAATAAACTATGTAAACAACACAATAAAAACACACAAAACCAATATAAGTATGGTGAAAATTGTATAAAGTCTTGTTTATCGTGTTATGAATCGATTACTAATACTAGAAAACAAAATTTTGATAATACAATATATTCAACAGAAAAATATACATTTTTTTTGTTAATGTATTTATATTTATTTCATTAATAAATATCATTAATAAATATCATTAATATATATAAAATTATTACCATAAATTTATATATATATAATTTTTTAAGCGAACATATTCCAAAACCAAACGAAGATAATATAATAAAAAAATTATCTAGATATGCATTAATAGGTTTTTCTTCTTCGTTGGTTTCAGATACAGTTTTTAATTCGTCCCGTGTAATAAAAACGACTAAACAATCTAATAAAATACCGACAACATATATAAAAATAATAACAACTATTGTGGAAAAAGAAGGAATTACAAATTTATTAGGTAGAGGATTAAAAACAAAAATTATTTCAAATGGTATTCAGAGTATAATATTTACAATTATTTGGAAAAGTTTGGAGGATTTATATTTATAATTAAATTACCTGGATTATAAACACAAATTATATAAATGAAAGAGCGATTATAAAAATTATTAAAGGAACTAAGCAACCACCCGCCAATTTATAGTCATGACGTCGTCTTCTTCTACAAACATTGCATGGGCATAGCGGTTCATGCTTGCTAGTATCAGGATAGACACGATTTGATCTACGTATTCTCCGTTTAGCACCTAATAAAATAGAAATTGAACCCATATAATTTAAAGACCAAAAATATAATTTTTTCAAACGAAAAAAAACAATATAATATATTAATTTTTATTTAAGTATCTTATAATCAAATATATTATATTAATTTTTAAAAACAATATAATAACAAAGTAAAATACAATAATAAATATGGTATTGGTTTATGATACACATTATCCTAAGGAAAAAGAATTAAAAAATGTTGAAAAATATAATTTCGAGTTAGATCATTTTCAAAAATATGCCATTCAAACCATAAATGAAGAAAAGCATGTGTTAATTACAGCACATACTGGTTCGGGTAAAACATTACCTGCTGAATATGCGATAGAAAAATATTTTAAAATGGGAAAAAAGGTCATCTATACAGCACCTATAAAAAGTTTGTCAAATCAAAAATTTAACGAATTTACTTTAAAATATCCGGATATATCATTTGGGATTTTAACAGGTGATATTAAATTTAATCCTGAAGCAGATTGTCTTATTATGACGACAGAAATTTTAAGGAATACGTTGTTTCAAAGACAAATGAAAGATAACACAAATATTGAAAATGTTTTACATTTTGATATGGATATAGAAAATGATTTGGGATGTGTTATTTTTGATGAAATACATTATATTAATGATGAATATCGTGGAAAAGTATGGGAAGAAAGTATTATGATGCTTCCAAAACACATAAAAATGGTTATGCTTTCTGCAACCATAGATAAAGTAGAGGTATTCGCAGAGTGGATTGAAAAAACTACTAAACGTGAAGTTTGTATATGTTCAACATCAAAGCGTGTTGTCCCTTTAACACATTATGCTTATTTATCCTATCCAAAAAGTTTTTATAAAAATATGTCAAATGAAGAAGCAACGCGAATTCAAGAATTTATTAACGAACCTCGTGTTTTAAAAGAACAAAATAATAGTTTTAATGAATTACAATTAAACAAATTTAAAAAAATATATAATAAAGCAACACAAAATTGTGTTTATACAAAACATTCTTTTGTATTGAGAAATATAGTAACTCATTTAAAGGAAAAGGATTTGCTTCCGGCAATATGTTTTGTGTTTTCTAGAAAAAATGTAGAAAAATATGCCAAAGAATTAAATTTACAATTAATAGAAAATGGACATGAAGTCGAACAAGAATGCTTACATATTATTAAAAAGTTACCAAATTATAAAGAATATATTGAAACACCTGAATATATTAATTTATTAAGACTTTTACGACAGGGAATAGCAATACATCATTCTGGTATTATTCCTATTTTAAGAGAAATGGTAGAGATGCTTTTTTCAAAAGGATATATAAAGATTTTGTTTGCAACAGAAACATTTGCTGTTGGTGTAAATATGCCAGCAAAAACAGTAATATTTTCCAATATTAAAAAATATACAGAAAAAGGTTTTCGTCATTTATTATCTCACGAATATACGCAAATGGCCGGACGCGCTGGAAGACGAGGGTTAGATAATATTGGTGTTGTAATACATTTATTAAATTTATTTAATGAACTTCCACAAACATATGAATATAGATTTATTTTAGATGGTCGGGCACAGCAACTAGTTTCAAAATTTAAAATTCATAATAATCTTGTTTTGCGCATTTTGAGTAATAATCAATCAATAGAAGATTTTGTAAAATCTAGTATGATTACTAATGAAATTAAAAAGGAGTATGAAGACGTAGAGAGAAATATTGAAAATAATAAAATAATGATGAAAAATATAAGGTCTACAATAAGATTTCAAGATAAGATGAATGAATATGTTAATATGTTGGACTTATTAGAAACCACAAAAAATAAACAAAGAAAACGATTACACAGTTCAATTAAATGTTTTTTGCTCGATAATCCAAAGATAGAAAAAGAATATGAAAAATATAAAAAAATAACGGATATAGAAGATGCAACAAAACAAATGGAAAATAGTTTGATTAATATGAAAAATTACATTTATGATACAATTCACATAATTATTTCTAATTTGGAAAAAAATGGATTTGTAGAAATAGATGAAAATCAAAACCAAGATACAAACCAAGATATTTCTAACCAATTGAGACAATATAAATTAACAGAAGTAGGAATGATTGCCACACAAATTCAAGAAGTTCATAGTTTGGTTATAGCACCAATTATTTTAAATAAAAAATTAAATAAAATGTCTGCTGTCGAATTATCGTCATTTTTTAGTATTTTTACTTCAATACGTGTAAGTGATGATAAAAAAGAATTTACAGCAAATAATACTGAAGATGAATATACAAGAACATTAATACAAAATATTGAAGAAGATTATGATTATTTTTATAATGAAGAAATACGAAATAAATTAGATATAGTAGATGAATATACACTAAATTATGATTTAATAGAAGAAATATTTAATTGGTGTGAAGCAAATAATGAACAAGAATGTAATGTAGTTATTCAAAGTGTTAAAGCACGAGGTATATTTGTGGGAGAATTTGTAAAAGCAATTTTAAAAATAAATAACATTGCAAAAGAAATGGAAAAAATTTGCAATCTTACTAATAATATTGAATTAATGAAAAAATTAAATGAAATACCTAAATTAACAATGAAATATATTGTTTCTACACAATCACTTTATTTGTAATTTATTTGTGTAGTTGCTCCAAATATACTTTTTTAAATATTCATTGACAACTATGTGTCTAGTCTTTATAATTTAATTAATTATTTTCTAGATTTTCTAGATTTTCTGGATTTTCT
>CERI01284227.1_pt1 | contig 12584 bp, 17 predicted proteins | sample 350261 | NCBI WGS metagenome assembly CERI01 (sample SAMEA2620979, study PRJEB7988) | marine metagenome | isolation source: saline water (ENVO:00002010), including
TTTAATTAATATATAAATAATTTTAAATAAATTTATAAGTTATATGGAAAGTAATTTTAAATTAGGGTCATATTCAATTCTGGCAGGAAGTATAGCCTCAATATTAGCAATAACAATAAGTGGTGGGTTAGATTATATTTTCCCCTATTACTTAGCTAATATATTGGGTTTATTAACAGCAATGTTTATTAATTTTTTAATGCAAAAAAAAATTTTTTTAGGAACAATTGAAAATAATAAAAGTGATTATTTAATGAAATATCTATTAACTGATATTTTAATTTTGGGTAGTAATCAATTAATTTTTCATTATGTAATTAAAAATAAAAAGTATTTTATTAAATTTATTAATAAAAATTATTATAATTTTATATGGAGAATAATAATAGGATCACTAATATGGGTTTGTCTTTCTTTTCCACTGCGTAGATATTGGGTATTTAAAAACCAAGAAAAATTTACAAATAATAAAATTAAATAATATATATAATGGCTTCGCAAGGCCAAACTCAGGACTTAGGGTATGAAAACTTAGAAAACTCTATATGTCAATTAGAAGGGAAAGAAGAACCTTTCTCACACGACACGCCGGGGTGGTCAGTCATGGGCACTTCCAAAACAAATACAATAGATAATCCATGGTTTTTAGTTTTAATAAGTTTAAATAATGCCTTGACATCAAACACTGTAAACTTAAGTTATGATCAAAAAAGAAGATTATTAAATCAGTTTAAAACAAAATTTGTTAACGGAACCAAGTGTGGAAAGGCAGCGGTCAGGAGGGCTGAGAAGGAGAAAATGCCACCTCGGGTTGGAGATTTTTGTGATTTCATTGGATGGAAAATAAATGATTTAGGTAAAGAATATACCCCGCCAAACTCAAATGCTTCATTATCTGAATTATCAGCTAGAGCACTATCTAAAGATCAATTGGACCTTGCTAAAGAATATGAAAAAGAGGGGATAATTACCAAGCTTCCAAAGTACCTAGGTGGAAAGAAAACAAAATCCAAACGTAAATTAAAAAGTTAAAAATCGAATAGAAAGAAAAGGAAAAAATCGCAAAAATTTGGAAAAAAGAAAAAAATATAACAATATTTTATATGGATACCTTGAATATTTTAAAATCTGAACTTAATAATTTAAAGGAGAAAGATATTGAAAAAAAATGGAGTCGCAATCCCTGGTTTCAGTTATGGCTTAGAATTGTTTCATTTATAGATAGAGAACCTAATAAATTAAATACGGATGAAGAATTAAAAGAATTAGTTTTAAAATTTAGAGAAAGGTTTGAAAAAACAAAATGTTCCGATGAATATGGAACAGCTTGTTATTTAATTAATAAGGGATTAAAAAAAATAGTAAAAGACTATAATTTAAAGTATGAAGTTCAACCGCTCATGGAATTAGCTGCAATGAAAGTCCCCAAGGAAGAATTAGATATGATATCATCTACACTACAATTCGATCCAATAGTAGAAAAAGCAGTAGAAGAAAGAGGTCGAACACGAAGAGGAGGAAAAAAAAGAAAAACAAAAAAGAGAAAAAAATCTAAGAAATTAAGAAAAAAAAATAAAAGAAAAACACGAAAGGGAGGGGCAGCAGCAGAACCCACACCAATCCCAAGTTTAGCTGCTCTTGCTGCCAAAAAAATAAACAATAAAGAAGATCTTGAACATTTAGATAGCTTAAGTTTGGGAGACGAGGGTGCAATAAATGAAATTAAAAAAAACTTAAGTAAAATTAAACTACGAGAGGACGCTATTAGGGTAAGTAGGCTGATGCGTAGTCAGAAGCCTGATTTTACGTCAGGCCTATATTCTATGAGAACTTCGGGATCTACGGGTAAAACTTCTGTAAAAAGGCCACCTCAGGGAAAAAAAAACCCAGAGTAAAAAAGTGTTAATATAAGCTATTTCTAATATTTTCTATTTTCTCTCTATATTTAAAATATAAATCTAGATCTATTTCTGATAATTTAATTAGGCTATTAAATTCTTCTTTAATTAATGGATAATCTTTATTAGTTAAAGATTCGAAAATTATGTTCATTCGATTAATAAATGCTTCTTTATAATAAATTTTAATGTTATCAAATGAAACGGGCTTAAAATATTTTTCAATATTCGGAATTATTAAACATTTTCCAAATAAGTTTTCTTTAAAATAAGAACAAATATTATATTCTTTGTCATGTAATTCCATAATAGATATTAATATTTCTCTATGATAAGATCTAAAAACTAGATCTACATTATTATGAATAATATCAACTTCAATATATTTATCAAATATTTTGGATACATTTTTATAATAAGATAAAATATCAGATATCATATATTAAAGATAATTCACTTATATTTAATATGAAAAAGCAGATAATGTATTTATCATATTTTGTTTCCTATACCCTTTTTTATCATGGACTTTATTATTGTCCGTTTATGAGTAAAAAATTTAATAAGTTAATTTTAAAAATGCATTGTAAATAGCGTTAAGGTATTTCAGTTTCTCAGATTCTCTTTTGGTCATTCTAACTCATATATGTGGAATCCGAATATAAATATACTAACAATGCACGACATTTTAATTTTATTAAATAATTTAATGCATAATACTTATTTGTAACCATCTAGCGGTGTGTCTACAATTACATGTACATGTTGATCCAAATCTTTTAAATCTAGGGTTGAGAGAATATATTTCTCCAAAATCAGGTTTTTCTCCTTTAATAATAGGTTTACCGATATTTTTAATATTTTCATTTGTTTGTGGACCATAATGTCTAGAACAACATTGACATTGTAAAATATCATCTCTTAAATTAATTCTTTTTTCTATAGGAATGCAATTTAAATACTCGGAAAGAATAAGTGGTACACCAGCCAAATTATTTTCCGGAGGGGGAATATCTATATTTCTATCCCAATATTCAATATAATTATTCATAAAAGTAAGAGCCATTTTAGCTTTTGAATTATTAATAATTTGAATTTTACAAATTTTAGATAGTTTAGGTCTAGAATAATTATAAATATTAAATAAAATATTTTCCGGTAAATTAATTTTTTTATGAATTAACGCAAGAAGAAATAGATTCATTGGTGTGTAAGTATTCATATTGGTTGTATAAAAATACAAAGGTATTTAATATATTTCAATTTTATAAAATTATATTTAAAAATAAAATACTATTGAATAAAAATAATGGGTATTTGCTGTAGTAAAAAATGTCCATTTTGCTATAACAATTATTGTTGTTGCTTACAATGTAAGAGATGTAAAATACAAGAGCATCTTGTGAGGGATGCCTTTAGTATAGATGCGTTTAGATACGAAGATTTAATGGATCAATTGACAGATGAAAAAACAGGGGATAAAAGACAAATAAGTGTATAAATGATAAGTGAAAATTAACTAATTTTGATTGGATCAAATTGATGGTTTATAGAAGGTCATTAATTTGTTTACAATATTCTTGAAGATCAGGTTTAATTAATTTATTATAATCAATAGTCAGCTCAGGATTTCCATAATTTCTAGGTTGAAGTCCGTTTACTTTAATAGGATAGGGCCAGTGTGAAGTAGTTCGTCTTTTATTAAAATAATCTCGCCTTTTCTTTTGCATAACATCAGTATTTTTTTCAGAATTTTTTGGCATCATGCATATATATTGAACCAATCTTTCTTCACTATTTGGATTACCATATTGGTTTTGATGAAATACTCGCGAATCCCATAATACCATGCTTCCTGCTTTAACATTCAACGGATTTCTAAGTGGTAAAAGTAAATTTTCATGTTCAATAGGAATTTTCTGCCAATTAGAATTAAGATTTTTTTTATTAACAAGTTTCAAATATTTACTATGAATCTTGTGGGTATTTCTCCAAATTACTAATGTTCTTTCTTTATTATCCGTCAAAGATACAAACCCCTGGGCACATGCAAATTTATCAACTAACGGATTTTGATCTGAATGACACCAAAAATTATCTTTTTTTTTACAATTTTTTGGAATCCAACAACATCCATCAAAAGAAACCACTAAATCCGTTGTATTCCATAAAGTTTCAAATACTTCTCTTACCTTCAGTCTTGTTCTCAAATACCAAGCATGCTGTTGATGACCGACTTCTTGGAATTTATAAATACCGTGTGGGTCACATAAATTATGAATTTTGTCATGGTTTTCTAAATTATTTTTCCAATTTAAAAATAAATTTTTAGCCGTCATAATCTCGTCTTCAGTTAAAATATCTGGAATAACGGTGAAACCGTTCGTTTGTAATTCATGAATATAGGATTGCATGCTGAATATTTGTTATAATGTACAAAAGTAAATAAAAGCAAATTCAATTTTTTAAAATATAAATTTTAAATTTTGCAAAGTTATATCATTAATTTTATGAATATTAAATTCATCTATATTTTTTAACGGATAAATATTAAGAATAGTCTTAATTAAAATAATTATTTTATTATGATCAAATTCCGTAAAATGAATCCTTTTTTCATAGATATTTATATCATCATATTTAGAACCAGGGTATTCACTGATTATATAAGTTCCACTAGACATGATTGCATCATGAAGTCTACATGTTTCTAAAATTTTACTATCGGAATATCTAATATTTAATAAAATTTTTGACTCCGAAATTAATTTTAATAAATTCTCTCCAAATACATTAGTTACTACTTTTAAATTTATCCCCATATTATGTATTTTTATCAATAAATCATTCCTTCTTGGATTAATATTCCCACAAAATAATAAATCATATTTTTTGGGAAAACGGTTTTTATAAATAGAAGCTGGAGGTAATAAATAGGATACATTTGTTTGATTTTTATAAAATAAAAGATTTAATTTTGAATAATCAAATATATGATAAGCATTCGAATATAATTTTTCTAAAAAATTATTATTAATATGTTTGTCATTTGATTGATCTCTTTGTTCCAGTTGATAAATTATATATTTATCTTTTGGTAAAATTATATCTTTATTAACTAACCATTGAATACATAATATAAACATTTTTCTATCCTCAAATTCATTTACTAATTGTATATCCTCTATATTTATATTTCGTATATTTAGTGTAACACTATAATCCATTTTTTCTAATAAAACCTTAATCATATTCGCTATATTAATTACATATTTCGTTGTAAAAATATCTATATATTTCATTATAATAATATAAATTTATTATTTATATTATTAAACGTTAGAAGATTTAAACTCCAATTTATATAAAGACAATAAATAAATATATTATTATTTATTATTTATTATGGCAAAAGCAAAATATGTATTAGAAGTATGTGAATTTATCATTGAAAAAGAGGGAGATAATGGTTGGTTAGCACAGGGAGGAGAAATTAAACATATAGGTTATATGAAAGGTAAATTTAAAACAAAAAAAGACGCTGTATCTTATTATGATAGACATAATCCTCATATGCGTAGTTTAAATGCACATTATACATATATAAGTGACTGGGACCCTAATACTAAATTACTATTTATCGTGAGGGATGATTATCATATAAATATGACAATTGATTGCTTTTGTGTTGAAGATAATACTGAAATAGATTGTTATGGGACTACCGAATTTAAATGGTTGAAATAGCCGTTTAAATGTTCTAACATAAAAAAATTATATATATTTTTAGAGTATCATTATAATTGAAAGATTAAATAAAACATATAAATTGTTAATGTATTTGCTAGAATAACTGATGGATCTTCTAATGGAAAAAGAGATTGAGTTTTATTAACTAAAATATCTTTAACAGGTAGAGTGCTAATTTGAAAAAAATTATTATTCATTTTTAATATATAGATTATTATATTTAAACTAAATTGTTCAATATTATTCTATTTAAAAATTTATTTATATCAGTGATCCATTTTTTTAAATTATTGGTGTCTTTATTATTTAAATTACCGTTTAATATACAAATATTATTTACATTATTCAACCAAATTTCATGATAATTGTGACACTTTTTTATATATTTTATATCGATATTCTCTCCTAGCCTATTTCTTTGAATTATTCTTTCATGAGCAATTTCAGGATCTGTTTTTAAATATATAATATATTCGTTCGGCATATCTAATTTAAATTCTTCCACCCATTTTAAATATATTTTATATTCTATCAGTTTAATTATATTTTCATCTAATAACATTTTCGTAAAAATATTATGATCTGCTGATAAACTTCTTTCTGTAATTATAATATCATAATTTTTAGATAGAGCTTCTTTTAATTGTTTTAAACGAGTCATAAAAGCCATTATTTGAAACGGAAAGCTATATGTTTTTTTATCTTTATAATATAATTGTAATAGAGTTAAATTATTTTCATCATGTAAAGCTTCCCATTCATCAACCGGTTCTTGAAGAAAACAAATTTTTTTTTTTGATAAGTTAAAGTTATAATTCTCTAAATTTTTTAAAAGAGACGATTTACCAGAACCAATATTCCCCTGTATACTAACTAAAATAGTCATATTCAATTTTAATAAACGATTATATTTATATTATTTATATAAAAACTTGAAATAGTAATATAAATATTATTATGCATTTATATTATGGATTTAAAACAAAGAAAATTAACATCCAAAGAATGGGAATTTATTGAAAAAGCGTTGGACTCTTCAGAAATAAACATAATTAATCTATTAAATGAAGGGTTTTTAAATACAAGTATAAAAAAGAATGATACTTTATGTTTAATAGATTATATTAAAATCGAATATAATAACGAGAGAGAAAGATTTATTTATATTAGATATTTACAAGATAATTTAATCAAAATTTTAAAATATAGTAAGAACAAACCCCTCACTTATGAAAGATTAGATTTATGTAAATTTAAAATTAATAAAGCTGATCAAATTCGAATTAAAAATACAGATAAACAAATAGAAATAATGAAAAAAAATATAATTGAATTTATAATTTTAGATTTATTAAAACAATCAATTAAATGTAGAGAGAAAAATGATATTACTTGGAAATCGGGTATTTTTAGTATTAAAACTATATTAAATTATAAATTAAATAATTTTAATAGTATTTTATATAATTTAATTATAAAAATATGTGAGGAATTAGAAAAAGAAATCAAGATAAAAGACCTAATTTATAATGGTGTAGATATTATTGAAAAAAATTCTAATTTATTAAAATATAAGGATGATGAATTATATGATCATCAAAAAAAACTATTTGATTTATTTAATAATAAATCTGGTAATAAATTAGTTTTGTATCAAGCAGCAACGGGGACTGGTAAAACGCTGTCTCCTATAGGGTTAATTAATAAATATAAGATAATTTTTGTTTGTGCAGCTAGACACGTCGGTTTATCCCTAGCAAGATCCGCTATAAATGGTGGTATAAAGGTAGCATTTGCGTTTGGCTGTGAAGATGCAGATTCAATAAGATTACATTATAATGCCGTAAAAGATTGTACACGAGATAAATGTAACGGTAGAATAAAGAAAGTGGATAATTCCCAGGGACAACTAGTTGAATTAATAATATGCGATCTAAAATCCTATATTCCAGCCATGTATTATATGATGGCTTTTAATAATAAAAATGATATTATTACTTATTGGGATGAACCTACAATTACATTAGACTATGAAGAACATCCATGCCATGAAATAATAAAGAAAAATTGGAGTGAAAATATTATTCCTAATATCATTTTATGTTCGGCAACTTTACCCGCTGAAGATGAGATTACAGAAACAATAGATAATTACAAAGAAAGATTTAACGGGGATATTTTTAGTATTAAAAGTAATAATTATAATAAATCTATATCTTTAATTAATAAAGAGGGCAATTTAACTAGTTTACACTCATTATATGATGATTATAAAAAAATATACAAGGCTGGTTGTTATTGTATTAATAATAAAAATCTTTTAAGATATTTAGACCTTGGTGAATGTATTAATCTAATCCGTATATTAAATGAATATTTTGTTAATGAAATTAATGAAAGCTTAATAATTGATAATAATTTTAAAAATTTAAAGGATATAAGTATGATTTCAATAAAAGATTACTATTTAAAATTAATAACTAATATAGATCCAGAAATTTGGCCACAAATTCAAAAACACTTAAAAATAAATAATAGATTTGAATCAAATATTTTAATAACTACCCAAGATGCACACACTTTAACCGATGGACCGACAATATTTTTAGCAGAAAATATTAATAAAATAGGGAAATTCTGTATCCAAAGAGCAAATATTCCATTGTCAATTCTAAAAGATATTTATTCATCTATTAAGTTAAATGATGATATTAATGAAAAAATGTTAAATTTAAATAAAAACTTAGAAGATTTATTAGCTAAAGATATAGAAAACAATAATGATAATAAGATATCTAACACTGATAGAGGATCCCCAGAAGAAAAAAAAATAAGAAATGATATAAAGCATTTATCAAAACAAATAAAAAATATAAAATTGCCTATGCAATATATACCAAATAGTCCAGAACATTTATTAAAATATTTTGGGGCTACTAATAAAAATAATATTTTTACATCAAATATAAATGAAGAGGAAATTAAAAAAATAATGATGATAAGTAATATAGACGATTTTTGGAAATTATTATTATTAATGGGAATAGGAGTTTTTCAATTAGATAATAATTTAGAGTATATAGAAATAATGAAAGAATTGGCTTATAAACAAAAATTATATTTAATAATTGCAAGCGGAGATTTTATATATGGTACAAATTATCAATTTTGTCATTGTTATTTATCCGGCGATTTAAATAACATTTCTCAAGAGAAGGTAATTCAAGCTATAGGCAGAGTAGGCAGAAATAAATTACAATTTGATTATACAATAAGATTCAGAGATAATAAATTAATAAATAAATTATTTGAAAAAGAGTATAATAAGCCAGAAGTAAAAAATATTAATATTCTATTTAGTTAAATTATATGGTAAATATTTATAGAAAAGATTGTAATGATATAGTTGAATTATATTTTTTATTATGTATACAAAATAAAAATAGTACACCAAAAGTAAAATATAATTGTATGAAAATAGCTAATAAAAAAATAGAGGAATGTATAAATAAAAATAACAAAATAAAATCTTCTTAAATTTTTTTTTAGAAATATATATTAACTATGCTGAAATGGATTTTGTTACATGAAGAAAAATGGTGTCAAGCAATGGGATATAGAAACCCTTATTTAGATCCATATGATCATCATATAACAAGCACTACTGTAACTAATGATCAAGAAGCATATAGAAATTTTCCCGAAAATAAAAAAGTCTATGATAAATTATGGATTGCTAAGACACAAAATTTAAATTGTGGTAAATTAGAGGAATTGGTGGATAAAGGAAATAATATAAAATTTCCTATTTTCATAAAGCCAAGGTGGGGACATTTAAGTGCAGCGTCTAAACATTGTTATAAAATTAAAAGTCGCGAACAATTAGATAAATATATAGATTATCCAAATATGATGTGGTCTGAATTTATTGAAGGAACAGAAGGAATGACTGATATTGTTATGATAAATGGAAGAATGGTATATCAAATTACTTATAAATATTCAGATGAACAAAATGGTTTTTCAGATGTATGGAAATATGTTTCACCCAAAACAAAAATTCCTCCATCAATAGAACAATGGGCGAGAGACAATATAGAAAATCATACAGGATTTGTAAATATTCAATATAGAACAAAAGATAGTGATAGAAAAATAATAGAAGTTGGATTAAGACCAGCTAGAGGAGGAATGTATTTAATTGGTGCTGATTGTCCGGCTTTATCAAAAAATATTTATAATGCAATTGATAAACAATTTTGGGATGAATCTTTAAATAATGAAATAAATAACTTTGTGCCTTATTATAGTTATAAATGTTTTTTAAGGTTACCACTAATTTATATTTTACCTCAAAAATTTATGGATAAGTTATTGAACAAAATGACAGATATGCCTTTGTATGAATATTATTTTGAACCAGTAAATCATGAGGGAGTTGTATTTTTTCAATTTATGCATAGAGATCATGATAAAGGTTTGCAGATAAAAAAAAATATAGAATTATTATTTAATTTATTACAGATTATAACAATAATTATATTTTTAGTAATAATATACTCTTTGGTTGTATTTAAAAGTAAAATTAAATATATATTTGTAATAATATTTATATTTTTATGGCTAACAAGATTTTTAACACCTCTATATGTAAATTATAATTGTTATAAAGCCTATAGACAAATGATTCAAGGAAAAAAATCATTAAGGGATCCTGAGACATTTATTTAAATATAAAGAGACGATTTAATAACGAGTTTCTTTTTCTTTTTCTTTTTCTTTTTAATTGGTAATTCACAACAATCACAATCCTTACAATTTATATTTACCCATCCAATGCCGGGTTTATGAAAATTTAAAGTAGAATTAGTATTTTCAATAATTTTACAATTTAAAAATGGATATTTTTCATATAATTTTTCAATAGCTTGTTCTTTCATCTTAGCTTCAATCATAATATCAATTTCTATATTATATTTCTCCGGTATTTCTAATAAATAGGATGGGATTTCTTCAATAAAATCGCTATGATGACCTGTTTTCCCTGAGCCTTGCTCACTTACATGAAATTTAGGTTTAATATTTTTTTTTTTCCATGTATTTAAAATATCCGGGATATATTCAGAAGGATCCAGAAATTTTATTTCCGGATGAAGTAATTTATAACATTCAAAATGATGCGTATCAAATACAACAGGGATACCTGTTTTATTTGATATTTCCAAACAATCTGTAATAGAATAACTTTTTTCACAATTTTCTAAAACTAATCTATTTTTAACATTAGATGGTAATTGAAAATATTGTTTTATCCATCTTTTTATCGTTTCTAGTTTATTTCCATATACCCCTCCACCATGAATTACCATTATAGCATTATTATCTAATTTCATTAAATCTAAAACATCAGCATGATATTTTAAATCAGCACAAGTTTGATAAAAAGTATTTATATTGGGTGACCCAATAACATTATATTGTCCGGGATGAAATGTTAATCTTTGATTATATTGTTTTGATTTTTCTCCAATTTTATATAATAAATCCAGAGCAAAATCAAATTCATAATCTGAAACTTTAGGATTTGACTTATGAGGAAATAACTCACTGCTTAACCTAAATACTTTTATGCCATTTTCCTCATTCCAATCCATCATTACGAGAATATCTTTTAAATTTTGAATTATTTTTTCTTTTAAACAATCTATTCCTTTTTCTTGAATAGTTCTTATAATCATTTTACGAGAAGCAAAAATTGGAGGATTTTGAGACCTTAATTGAGTATTTAAACAACATAACCCCAATTGTATTGATTTATTATTACTCATTTTTATTAAATAATAAAAGTATTTTATTATTCAATTTTTACTTAAAATATAAATTTTGATAGGAATTATGAAATAAATTACTATAGAATATAGTCTTTTACACAAAATACCCATAAAATATTTACGCTCTGAGGAGGGATCGAACCTCCGACCCCACGATTAACAGTCGTGTGCTCTAACCAACTGAGCTATCAGAGCATATGCTTATATTATAAGTTAATATTTAAGTTATTTTAATAAAAACATTGTTAATGGAATTAAATAAATAGATATTATCTGCATTGAATTAATTATTACAGAAATATTACCATTCGGAATTATACCACCATATCCTATAGTACTTTGAGTTACTAAACTAAAATGTATGCATTCTAATATTGTGAATTTTTTTATTTTAGATACATGATTTCCTGTCTCCTCAACAGTTGATCTGATAAAAGCATTTTTTACCCAAAATTGAAGATTATAATATATAATTCCAAATATTATTATAAAACACAAATCAAATAAGAAAATTAATTTAATTTTAGGTATCAAATAACTGATTTTCGAATGCATTATATATATATATATAGATTCTAAAGTATATTATCACAATCTAAGAACTAAATGTAATGTGGACTCCTTTTGTATATTGTAATCAGATAAAGTCCTACCATCCTCCAATTGTTTTCCTGCAAAAATTAATCGTTGTTGATCAGGAGGAATGCCCTCCTTATCTTGCACTTTTTGTTTAACATTTTCAATAGTATCAGTTGCTTCTACTTCTAGTGTTATTGTTTTTCCAGTCAATGTTTTAATAAAAATCTGCATTTATATATACTAATAATTATATATATATATATAAATTTTATTTATATTGTTTTTTAACATATCAAATTTATCTTCTACGATGAGACTTTTTTTTATGATTACGGTGCGTTTTACGTTTTTTATGGTGTTTTCTTCTTTTCCGTCCTGTTCTTCTTTTGCCTCCCGTAGTTCCACTTAAATAACCATGTGCTGATGTATGCATTCGGGATAATCCTCTCCTTGTTGAACGTGCAGCATTTTGTGCAGCATTTTGTGCGGAAAGTGAAGCACCTTGTGCAGCTCGCTGTGTGGAATG
>CERI01117616.1_pt1 | contig 12575 bp, 11 predicted proteins | sample 350261 | NCBI WGS metagenome assembly CERI01 (sample SAMEA2620979, study PRJEB7988) | marine metagenome | isolation source: saline water (ENVO:00002010), including
ATAATATTTATTATACTAAAATAGAATTAAATGAAATATTAGCTAGCTAAAAATGAATAACAAGTAAACGATAATAGCAGACAATGGTTATAAATGGAAATTAAGACATTGGTGTATAGAAAACGATTGCATTGGTGGATCAATGTTATATAATGCAAGTACTTATGAAATAGAAATGCCAAATTGGTTTAAAAATCTAGTGAAAAATGTTAGTGTGTATTGTTCACCCAATAAACATTTTGGTAACGCGTATGGTGATCATATTGAGAATACAAATATTATATCAATAACAACACAAAAAGAAGGTGTATATAATATATTAATATACGCAGAAAGAAACGAGACATGAAAAAAAATAACAAAACCATACGTTGAATATGAAAAAAAATAGAAATAATTGAGCAATGAAAGATAAATTTATTTATTTTTTTGATATAATTTATTAATAAAATAAATATATATATTATTATATAATTAAACTATACATGTCAAGTTCAATTGAAAGTGCGTTCAAAGTATTAAGTACAAATAATGGTGAACCAGATAATACATTAACATTAAGAAATTTATTAATAAGAAGATTTAGAACATTTGAACAATCAGATGAGGAAATCACAATTGATGATTTACTATCAACACATAATTTATTTTTATCATCAAGTTTCAAACCATTTATTTCAACATCATCGGTATATTTAAAAAGTATTTTGCCACATATTAATTTAGGGTCATACATGACAATTGATTTAGATCAAGTTTTTAAAGGTGATTTTATACATGATATGTATTTAGATGTTGTATTTAATCCAATTGGTGATCCTAATAATACAGAACAAGATGCATTAAAATATAGGTATACACCATATCCAGGTATAAGATTAATAAAAAAATTAGAATTATGGTTAAATGGAAGAAAAGTCGATTCATATAATCAAGAAGATATGTTATTTTATATGAATAATGAATTAGAAACAGAAAAAAAAGAAGCATTTAAAAAATGTGTGGGGCATAGTGGATATAACCAAAGTTATTATTATAGTAATGATCGTGAACACGAAGAAGTGAGACATGTTATTGATGGATATCAAACATTTAAAAATTATCATGAAAAATTACATATGACAATACCATTATTATTTTGGTTTAATAAATATTTAGAAAAATCATATCCAGTATTAAAACAAGATACAGTTGCAATAAGTAATTCTAGAAATCATATTAAAATTTGGTTTTCACCACTAGATGACATAATTCAAACTGGTTATTACGACAATGATAGTGGTATTGTTGATGAAACAACTGATAAAACACCGTATTTTAATACACATACATTGTCACATGCTATGAATAATTTAAACGCAACAAAACCAACATATGATATGTCAATGTTTGTTAACAATATATATGTGAATGATGAAGTAAGAAATTTTTACATAAAAAATGTTGATATGTATATGGTGTCAACTCACCAATCATTTAATTTAAATATACATAAATTGGATGAAATTAAAATCAAAGATTTGGAAGATATGACACCATATTTATACTTTGCGTTTAGAACAGAAGAAAATGAAAAATCATTTCATAATTGGTATAAATTTACAAGAGGACAACGAAAATGGTTTCCAATTCCAGTATATAATGGACATACAATTACACAAAATAATAATAATAACAAAATTATTATATATGAAGGACAAAAGCCTACTACTACTAATGTGTTTATTTTAGCATTAAAACGTAGTTATTATGATATTGAACATCCTATAATAAATGAGTTTACTTTAAATTTTGATACATTACCATTTATTGTGCAAAAAAACCCATCAGATTATATTAAATATAAGGCTCAACAAAAGGATGATAATTATCATTATTCATATGATAATAATGGGATTTATTTATTACAATTTTGTAGAAAATTTACTGACGAAGAAGCAACTGGTCATATTAATTTTAGTCGAATTCAAGAAATTATATTAAAATATACGGTCGATCCAGCTGTTGCTGGGCAAAAAATGAAATTATATATGAGTGCTAAACGTATTAATATGTTATCTATTAATGATAATGACGTAAATTTAAGATGGTCGAGTTATATGGCGTGAACTAGGATTTATAAATTAAAATCAGAAAAAACATTATCATCAATTTCAATACATCTTCTTTTTTTATTAAAATTACTTGATTTATGAATTATATTAAATTCCATTTGTTGTAATAATTTAATGTATAAAATAGCATGTTTACCACCGACATAAAAAACACTATATTTATCATTATTTTTAAATCCTGATAAATCATATTCATCAAAATGACGTAATAATCTACCCATAGCATATAAATCCATCAAAATTAATTGTATTTCAAAATTAAATTCATAAAAAGCATATAATAAATTTATTTGATTATCGGTATAAATATGTTTTTTTTTCTTTAATACATTCCAATCATTTAATATATTTTCAAATATGTTTAAAATAACATTTATTTGTATTTTTTGATATTTATTTAATATATATTGAAAAAATGTGTCTGAATAATTATATAAAATTTTTATGTAATTATTATTGTGTATATTTGAAAATTGTTTATCAATTTTACTATAATTAATAAATTTTTTAAATGCGCCGACATATTCATTAATTGTATTAATATTAACATTATGTTTAAAATTTAATAAAATATTATAAATTGTTGAGGTATATAAATACATATCATTTAAATCTTTTTTATTATTATAGTGGTTTAATAATAAATTTAACATATTATTATCAATCACTTCAATGTGATTAAAAAATTCATAGGAATTTTTATAATTTATATGAATTTTATTTGCAACAAATTCAAAAGATGTCATAATACGATAATCAACATAATGTATCATAGCATTTATAAATTGTTTTTTATTTTTATCTTTAGAAAAACATTTAAATTTATTAACAATATAATATATAACATCTTTATTATTAAATGTGTTATTAGTTTCATCATCAATTTGATATGTTTCAATTAATACATTAAAAAATTTACTTGGATTTTTTTTTATTAAATTATATAAAAAATCCCAAATTAAATTTTGTTTATTATCACATAAATATTTTAAATCTTCATGCATATCACCAAAAATATATACATAATGTTTATCTTTTTTTGAATATAACACATTTAAGTTAACTGGGCCAGATATTAACATTATAATTATAATATTATAATATATGTAAGATATAAAAATAAAAAAAATATAAAAGAATAAATATATTTATATCATGGATAATAGTTTATGGATATTTGATTATGATCAAACATTAATGCCAACATATATTACTGGCATAATTAATAATAGTGATTTTAACAAAGTTGATAATGTAAATGTTAATTATATTTGTATTATATTAATAAATATGATTATAATTATTAATTATATTATAACAGAATTAAACGGCAAAATAATAATATTAACAGCATCAATTAATCCATGGGTATCTACATCATTAAAAAAAATAGATAATATTATTAAATATAATAAAAATTTAATAAATTATGATATTATTAAAAATCATGTTATACAATATGATTATAATAAAATAAAAAATATATTAAATACTGATGATTTTTTTAGTCAATATATAAAAAAAAATATATATTCAATTGTATATGTACATAATATAGAATATAATATATTAGGTATCAATGAAAGATATAATAAAAAAAATTCATTATTATATATTTTATACAATCATTTTATGTATAAAAATATCATAATATTAGGAGATGCGTATGACAATGAACGAAAACACGCTATAAATCATTCAATAAATAATAAAAATTTATACATAAAATTTGTTCAGTTTTATAACACAAATGAAATTATAATTAAAATTCATGAACAACATTTATTATTTAATAATTTAAATCATATATATCATATAAAAAATAGTGTAATATATGATATTGATTAAATTAATTTGGTGGTAATATATTATCTATATTTAGATTATTTTCATTATTATATAAAATGATATTATTTAAACTTTCACCAGGGCATACAAATGGCAAACATGAATCAAATTCAGTTAAAAAATCAATTAATATAATTATATTACAATTATTTAATTAATTATTAATAAAAAAATATATATTTAAAATGTTATAATTTAAATATTTTATATGTTTTTCGAAAATGAGTAATTACACGAATATGTAACCATGTAAAAATTTTTCTATGATTATATGGTAATATTCTTAAATCTTTTTCATTTTCAGCAAATAACGTTTGATCAATTTCACTATTTTTATTAAAATTAGGATTATATATTTTCATTTTTCTACCGTTTGGTATATATGATGGATAATTCATATAATGTAATTTAATCATTGGTTTAATATTGTCATCACACGGATGATAATATCCACATAAATTTTTGTATTTATTTTTACAATTATCACCATTACGACATTTATAGTAATGCCAATGATTCATATCATCACATAATTGTTTATTTTTTTCTATATTATCCCATAAATTAAATTTCATTAATTCTTTAATAGCATTTAATAATACATATACATCATCAATACTTATTAACATAATACATTCTTTATTAATATTATTTTCACCATTATATTTTAAATAATATGAACCATTTACCCATATACAATTATCAATTATTTTTTTATTATTATCAATGGTTTTATCATAAATAATATTATTATTAATATCCATGATAAAAACCCCCATATATAATTATACTTATATATATAATTATAATGAAATTAATGTTATTATATTTAATCAACTTGACAGTATCGGTATTAAAAAAAAATAATCATTTTTTTTTAATTATGGTGTTGCTATTTCAGCAGGTATAACATCATGAATAAAATTACAGTATTCACCGTAATTACAATTACCTTTTTGTAAAAAATGTTTACAATAATCTTCTTTTATTGGTGTTCTTTGTATATTTTGATAATCTGATAAATGACGATAACAACAATTATTGCCACGTGAACAATATCCGTTTTTATAAAATTTACATATTTTTCTTCTTCTATTAAACATAATATTTTCTTCATTAAATATTGGTATAATTTCATGATGTATTCCAATAAATAACATGTTAGGTGATATGTTATTAAAATCGGTGTCATTTTGTTGTGATGTCGGTGGTAAACATAATGGTTTTTTTTCAGAAATCACAACCCATTTTTCTCTACAAATTGGACATTTATCAATACCAGAATTAATGCATTCTTCATATTTAGACAAATACAATTCAGCACAATTTTTACATATTATTCTGTGATTACATGGCACAAACATATATAATTTATCACATTTTTCATAACATATATGGCATTCAATTTTATTTATTTTTATATATAAATCAATCAGATCATCAATATCAGTAATATGTTTATTTTGTTCAAAAAAACAATTTGAATCATATATATTACATTTAGTTTCTAACATAAATTTTTCTAAATTATTATTATTCATATATATTAATATAATATATTTATTATTAATAATATTTTTTTATATTTTAATTAAAATAATTATCAGATTTTAACGATTTAATTAAAACATCTAAATCATTTAACCAAATATCTTTTATTTTTTTTGATTTTAACACAGACAATTCATGTTTTTTATTTTCCAATAATTTATTTAACTTTTCTAATAATTCATATGTAAATGATTTTATATTAATACTTAATAAATATTCATATGAATTATCAATTTTATCATAATTAAACTGTTCTAATGTTTGTGTAATTTCAACATCTTTTTTTTTAAATACAATTGTATTATCTTCTATTACATGTAATATAAATCTATGTTTATTACTTATTTTTATTAATTCTTTTTCTAATATATCAATTAAATATTTTTTACGTTTTTCATAATATTCATATCTAATATTACAATAATATTGTATAATATCATATACATTATCAAATTTTTTCAAAGCGTCATTTATGTCAAATAACGTCATATTTGAAATGTTTAAATATGATTTTGATTTTGAAATTAAACTAAAAATATCACCATCAAATGGTTTAATTTTAATTTCAAAATATGGTTTATTTTCAGTTGAATAATTATTGTATGATAATATTTTTTTCCCTTCAATTAATTTATCTAAACATTCTTTAAAATCATTGATTGATATTAATATAGGTATTTCACTTACAGTAATTACACCTTTTGAGCTATCATAATTATATGATCCATATGTTTCCCATTTTTTTTCATTTATTTGTTTTATTGATCCTTCAAAACCTTTATACCATGGATTTATTGTTTTATTATTATCATAATAATCATTAATTAACCAAAATTTAATATATTCTATAATATCATGAATATTAAAATTAATAATTTCAGTCGAAAATCCAGTTGCTATACCTTTACAACCATTCACTAATATCATAGGTATAATTGGTACATAAAATTCTGGTTCAACTTCATCACCATCGTCAATTACTTTTGTTAATATATTATCATCACTATCATTAAATATAATACGTGTATATTTATTTAATTTTGTAAATATATATCTTGGTGATGCAGCATCTTCACCTAATGCTAATCTACTTCCAAATTGACCTTCTGGGTATAATAATGATATATTATTTGTACCTACAAAACTTTGTGCCATTTTAATTATAGTTTCACATAAATTTTGTTCACCATGATGATAATTAGTATTTTCACTAACATAACCACTTAATTGTGCGACTTTAATAGGTTTGATGTTAAAACCAACATTTTTTACAAAAACACCATATAATATCTTTCTTTGTGATTGTTTTAAACCATCCATAATATGTGGTATTGTTCTTTTACAATTTGCTATAGAAAATTCAACCATATCATTTTTTATAAAATTTGATATATTTATTGTTTTATTTGTAATAACATGCATAATTTTATTATTTGTACTTGATATAAATTTATTTATACTTTCTAACACATTATCATTTATATTATATTTATATTGTTCTATCAAACATTTTCTATCATCTGAAAAATTTTTCTTTTTATTAAACATTATTTCCATCATTTCATCCGTTTTATCATCATATTTTATTGTTTCCATAAATTGTGCAAATGATTGTTTAATATCTTCATTATTTGATGTGCCTAATCCTTTATAATATTTAATATTTTTAATATCTGTTTTATATGTATCAATATATCTTCTTGCTAAATATTCATTATAAAATAACATATCTTTATGTTGTTTTGTATTTATTTTTAAAATAGGTGTTTTCATACATACAATATATGATAATGATAATAATGATTTAAACATATCATGAAATATGTTTAATAATAATCCTTTGATTTTAGTACCATCAACATCAGCATCAGTTAAAATAACAATTTTGCCATATGTTAATTTATCAAAATTTTCTTTAATTGTATAATCTACATTTTTTTCAACATTCAATATTTTTATAATATCTGTTATTTCTCTATTTTTTAATATTTGATCATTTGTTGCATTTCTACTATTTAACGGTACTCCTCTCAATGGATATATTCCCATCCAATCTCTTCCTTTAATTTTTTTTTCATCATTTTCACCTAAATCTGTTATATTATATCCCATATTTGATATATACGACATAATATAACTCATTCCAACAACCGCATATGTTTTTGCACTTAATCCTTCGCATAATAATAATGAACAATATTTTGAATATTTCGTCCCTGATTTATTGGCTGCGTCGTAATTTTCAATATGAATATTTTTTCGTCTAATATCAGTTGTTTTTTTTAATTTCGCATCTTCTTTACTTTCTAAATATGCTTTAATATTATTAATAACATCCCATTTATATATTTTGTTTATAATTGTTGTTATATCAATATCTGTATCAATTATATCTTTTGAACCTGTTAATTGGTTCTTACTTTGTGATTTAAATGTCGGATTTATCATTCTACATGATACAAATATATTGAAAAATTTCTTTATATCTTTTTGTTCAACTATATTATTTTTTTTCGATAATTTTTGACAAATTCCGTTTAATATTTTATCTGACCATAATTGATAATGTTTTCCATTATCAATTGTATATAAATTATTTATAAAACTTATACTCATATTACTATTTTTTTCATATGCTGCTGTTATTACAATATTGGATTCAAATTCATCAATTAATTCAATGTTTTTATGTTTTATATTAATATGTTCTTTGTCTAAATCATCATGATACAATTTACAATAATCGAAAAATGATTTGAATTTTATTTTAGTATTATTAAACATAACAGTGCATTTTGATGAATTACCCGCTATATCATAAGCTATTTTTTTTATTAAATCAATATGATCATCAGTATAATGGTTTTGTTTTAATTTAAAATATTCAAAATCAGGTGTCCATGTTATTTTCACATATCCTGTTTTTAATTTACTTTTTTTTATTGTAGGTTCGTTTTTTTTTGACATATTATTTCCCCATATTTGTTTATATATTTGTTCATTTTGTGGATCATTTATTTCAATTTCAAAATATTTAGAAAATATATTTGTTAATTTCGCACCCAGTCCATTTCTTCCTGTTGTATATCTATCTTCTTTATCATCAAAATTTGATCCCGCCATTAAATTTCCAAATATTATTTCAGGTATATATTCATTTTTATTATTTTGTGTTATTGGTATTGATAATCCATTATTTGTTACACTTATTTTATTTAAATTTTCGTTTATTTCTATTTTTATCATATCACATATTAATCCATGTTCACATGAACGCGGTATATTATCAATTGCATTATATATTATTTCCATATGTATTCTCATAAAACCATCAATATATTCCATTTGCTTCTTTATAAATTTTCCATTACTTTCATCAAATATATAAAATTCTTTGTTTTCTTTTTCAACACTTCCTATATAAGTATCTGGTCTTTTTAATACATGTTCAATATGTGTTATTTTTTGATATTTCTCTGCCTTTTCCGCCATTTTTACTAATTATTAATATTCTTATATTATATATATTATATATCAATTTTTTAATCATTAATACATATCATTTATAATAACAAAAAAAAATAAAATTTTACATTAATTTTCTAAAAATATTATAACAATTTCACACGGTGGTATTTGTTTACCTGTAAAATAATTTGTAAAGAATAAATCACCTTTTTTATATACTTCTTTTTTTACAAAATATTTACTATTTAATAATATATCAAGTGCTGTAAATGCAATCCAATTAGGTAATATAAAACTCATTTTATATTTTTTTTTAGTTGCCAATAATTTTAATGATATTTCTGATACACGCAAATCAACCATTTCATCAAATATTGGATTTATTTTCAAATCATTTACTGGATACTCATATTCATTATTAATTGCTTTTTTCATTAAATCAAAAAATTCCCCTTGAGATCCCATTTCGGTTTCTAAATCAGGAAATGCTGAACAAAAATATATATGATGATGATTAAACGGTGTACTAAAACATTCAATCGCATCTTCTTTTTGCCCTGTATATGAATATGCCAATGTTTGATTATCTGCATATAAATATTTATATCTAAAATATGACGCAAATACCTTATTTATATTGTATTTTTTTTTATTTAAATATTCCGGGTCTGAATGATAATTTAATATTATTTGTTTATTTTTTATCATTACATAAAAATCATCCATTAATGTATCAATTGATCTTGAATCATATATTAATGTAATTCTATTATGATTTTGTTTAATAATAATATCATTATCTAAATCAATTTTAGTAGTATCAATTATATTTTTATATTCTTTAAATGATGTGTATAATATATTAATAATAATATTACTATATTCTTTTAAATTAACATTTTGTGGATTGTGACTTTTAAAGAAATTGTTTATATCAATATTAACTTGGCTTTCTAAGTCAGGGGAATTTTGTGTAATAAACACTGGATCATCCTCTGGTGTTCTAACCATTACTAAAATAAATATCCATCTTATTATTATCGCCCTCACTTTATCATAAAAATCATAATTCCTTTTAAATGATTTCATTTCATCAATATTAAAATGACGTTTAAACGATGACAATATTGTATTATAAAAATTATAATAACACATTGCACGCAATATTTCTTTCTCTATTTCATTCATTTTTATTAATATTATATATATATAGTCAATTTTATATAAAAAAAAAATGATTATGTTTATATAATACTATGTATAACAATAATCATTATAAACATATATATATATTGATATATATATTTAAAAAAATTATGTCAAAAAACACACGTGTGTGTTCTTATTCATTGCAAAATAAATGTAATAAAAATGATTGTAATTATTTACACTTGCCTAAATTAGACAATGATAATATTAATTATGATGAAATAATGATGTCTAATAATACTGTTAAAGTTATTTTGGTTTCATTAAAAGAAGCATTTATTAATTATAATAAAGAATCACCATATATAAAACTTAAATCAAATATTTGTCGTTATCATTTTACATGTAAATGTAAACACAGTGATGATGAATGCAAAGATAAATATAAATATTATCATATACCAAAAATTGATGATGATAATTTTGATATCGATGTCATTAAAAATAATCAACCATTGATTAATTCTTTAATTGACACATTGATTGAATTACACAAAATTCATTATGATTTTCTTAAATCACATTCACAATCATCATCTTCGATTAATTCATATAATAATTATCAATCAAATGAATATTTAGACTCATTAATCAATGTTTTAATTGATGTTATTAATATTAAAGGTAAAGGTAAAGGTAACAACGTTAATCAAAATACATTTACAAAAGGTGGTAATAAAGGTAAAGGTAAAGGTAAAGGTAAAGGTAAGGGTAAAGGCAAAAATGACATACTTGATTAAATAATTATTATTTTTTTTCAACAATTTTTATTTCACATTTTTTATTTTTAAGGTTTTTATATTGTGCAGTATTACAACCTACATGAGTTTTATCATTATTATCACATATTGCTCTATATTGTTCTATATTTTTATTCATTTCATCATATGTTATATTAACATTTTTACCAATCAATTCATTTACTTTATTGTGTAATTTATATAACCACATTTTTACAGAATCTCTGTTATTAAAAACATCTAATGTTAATTTTGTATCTTCTTCGTATATATTATTTTTATAATTAACACGACATTTTCCACATGGTAATACATATTGAAGATTATAAAAGAAATTATAATAATTTTGTTTATCATCTTCTGTTGGTGTTACTGGATAATCAAATGTTATTATATGTAAAAAAAACCATGCACATGGACCCCATATTCTAGTTATCATACCATTATTTTCATTGTTTTTTATAAATAATTTCTGTTCATCATTATTTATAAAATTAATATTTACATCCCCCTTTTTACCGCTTTTTTTTTTACTTTTTTTTCGACTTCTTTTATTTTTACTTCTTTTATTTTTATTTGACGATTTATTATATTTTAATGGCATTTAAAACACAACATATATATATATTATGTTTTTATTTTTTATTTATTATATATAAATTATATAACATATTAATTATGTCAGATCAAAATGATAATATAAATACAATAAGTGATTCAAGTATACCACCATTACCACCAAATTTATTAGAAACAAAAAAAAATACAAATGAAAATGTTACAACAATATCATCAGAAGATATACATAAATATAAAAAAATTAATGATGCTATTAATAATGAATTAACTGCTTATAGTTATGTTAGTTTAATTTTTGCTGTTGTATTAATTATATTAATTGGTATTTTAATAAATGATATAAATTGTAAAGTTTTAAATATATATTATAATACAAATAAATATAATGATAATGTTATTATTAAAATGTTAATAGTATAATATAAATTTAATCACTCTTTTAATACTTCTATCATTTCACTATACCATTCAATTATGCTAATTGGTATATATTTATATGTATTTAACGGCAATGGGTTATTACCATTATTTTTTATATATTCATTAATATTATCATTATAATCAAGTTTTAAACATCTATAATAATTTTCAGGCCATGTGTCATACTCATCTTCATTAACACAGCAATATTGAATTGTTTTATTATTTCTTGGATGTGCATATGTACACATATTGTAATTATTTGCTGTGCATTCTGTATAATAACATTTTGTGTTTCTCATAAACCAACACACATTTGTATATGCTTGTGGTTGTTCATCTTCTAAATTTATACCCAATAATCTTATTATTATTAAATTTAAATCTTCAATACTATGTGCTGAATCTATATGATCTGTTTTATAATTATGTATAAAATATGTTATTGTTTTTTCACAATTTTTTTGAAATTTTTGTAAAACTGATTCACTTATATTATTTGGTTTTATTTTTTGTTGTCTTTGTTGTTCTTTTTTTTTATTATTTTCATAATAATTATGATTTTTTAATGTATTATTAGTATAATATTTATTATTATATATTTTTATATTGTTATTATTATCATCGTTATTATTATCATTGTTAT
>CERI01093703.1_pt1 | contig 12553 bp, 12 predicted proteins | sample 350261 | NCBI WGS metagenome assembly CERI01 (sample SAMEA2620979, study PRJEB7988) | marine metagenome | isolation source: saline water (ENVO:00002010), including
AATACCATTAACTTCTTGGTTATTATTTTTAAAAATATTGCCATAAACAACTGGCCAGTTATTATTGCTATTTAGCGATTTAATTTTTTGAAATTCTTCAAAGTAAATATTTGAATATAACTCATCGCAAATATGTGGAATAAAAGGAGCAAATAACTTTAAAATATTTTGTAAACATATATTTAAAGTTATAATCGCACTTTTTTGTCCTAATATTATTTGATCCTTTTGCTTATTGTCCAATTCGATATCTTGATATTTTAAAGCATCAATTCCATAGGCTCTGACTTTGCATATTTCGAGATAATTATCACAAAAATCACTCCAGAAAAAATCCTCAACAACTTGCCGTGCCTTGGCATATTCAAATTTTTCAAAATAATTTGTGGCCGATATTATGATTTTATTAAGCTTTAATATAACCCATTGGTCAAAATTATTAATAATTGCACTATAATCATTTTGATGTTTTATAACAGAAATATTATTTACAAATTTAGCTGCATTAAATATTTTTGTGACAAGCTTTTTTCCTATCTTCATAACATCTTCACTATATGCGCTATCAGCACCTAAATTTGATGTTGAAGCCCAATATCTAACAACATCGCAACCATGATTTTCTATTAAATTTATTGGAGTAATTACATTACCTTTAGATTTACTCATTTTTGTCTTATCTGAAGCAAGACACCAGCCAGAAATCATTAGATTTTTCCATGGTATTGTATTTTCATGAATAAGAGCTTTAACAATTGTATAAAATGACCACGTTCTTATAATTTCATGAGCTTGGGGGCGTAAATCAGCAGGAAATAGCTTTTTATGCCTGTCATTTTCTCCTAAATCAATATCGCTACTAATTCCATGACTTGATAATTGAGGCGAAATTGAAGATGTTGCCCATGTATCCATTATATCTTTTTCGTAATCAACTTCTTGCCTATCATATCCATAAGGAAGATCAATTTCAGGGTCAACAGGCAATTGATCAATATCAGCTATAATAATTTTACCCTCTTCTCCTTTTCTTTTGGAGTACCAAATAGGAAATTTAACTCCAAAAAATCTTTGACGAGAAATACACCAATCCCATGAAAGACCATCAATCCATTGCTCAATCCTTGTTCTCATAAAATCAGGATACCAATTACACTCTCTAGACTTGGCAATTAATTGTTGTTTTTTGTCTAAAATATTTATAAACCACTGCGACGCAACAAGAATTTCAATACCAACACCCGATCTTTCAGCGCATTTAATTGATCTAATTATTGTTTCTTGATTCAATAATAAGTTTTTAGCTTTTAGTTGATCGATAATTTGCTCCTTATATTGCTTAATATTGAGACCTTCTATTTTTCCACTATCATTAATTATTATTTTTAGCTCTAAATTATGCTTGCGCCACCATTTAATGTCAGTTTCATCTCCAAAAGTACAACACATAACTGCGCCAGTTCCCTTGTCAATTTGCACTAAATCATCTGCAATAATTGGCACTTCAACATCAAAAAGAGCTGTTAAAACTTTTTTACCAATAAATTTTTGATACCTTTTATCACTAGGATGCACCATAACTGCAACACAAGCCTTTAATAGCTCTGGTCTAGTAGTCATTATAGTAATTTTTTGATTACTATCTTTAAAGCTAAATTCAATATCATTCATTACACCCTCAACTTCCTTATCAACCAAATCAGCTTGCGCTAATGCAGTTTTATCGACTATATCCCAAAATACTGGCTCTAACTTCTTTTCAGCCATTCCTTTATTATATATATCAATAAAAGAAGCCTGAGATATTTTTTGCGATTTTGGTGAGATAGTTTGGTATTTTTGCGACCAATCTACAGATAAAGCTATATTATTAAATAAATCTTCAAAATCTTTTTCGGCCAAATCAACAATTTCATGACATTTTTTAACAAAAGAACCCTTGCCATTTTCTTGCTCATAAATAATGGCCTTTTTTTTGATAATTTTTTCAACCAGCCTTTCTGTGGGCAGACCATTATCATCAAAACCCATTGGATAAAAAACATCCATTCCCGACATTCTCTTATATCTAGCAATAAAATCTGCTTGTACATAAGAAAATACATGACCCATATGAAGAACTCCCGACACAGTTGGTGGTGGCGTGTCTATTACAAAGCTATTTGATTTTGGCTGATTATTTTGCCATTTATATATTTGATGATCCTGCCAATATTTTTGCCACTTTTTTTCAATTAAGCTATGATCATATTTATTAGGCAGATCTACTTTGATATTTTGATTTTTTGACATCTATTTAAAAGATAATATATATCTAGAATACCAATTTTTACTCATAAGATATATTTTATTATTAATAATTATTGGTGAGTGAAAATTGCTTCCGCCAATTTTAATCTCTCCCAAAATATCTCCATTATCAGGTGAAATAATAATGATATTTGAGTCTGTAGAATTAACTAATAATTTATTATCGGCCATTATTATACCATTATAAATTATTTTACTATTTGGCTTTTTATTATTTTTAAATTCTTTTAAATTCTTTATCCACTTAATTTTGGCATCACTTAAAGATAGTGAAATTAATTTAGCATTATTATCAATTAAATAAATATAATTTTTATTAATATGAAAATCATTAATTGATGAAATATCTCTATGCCATATTATTTTGCCACTATTAATATTAATTGCCTTCATAAGACCTCCATTGCCAATTATATATAATTTATCTTTAATAATAATAGGAGTAGCATCAATATCATTTAAATAGTAATTAGAATTGTTAAAATTTTTACTATTTAACTTATCACTCCATATTTCTTGACCATTTTTTTTGTTAAGTGCAAATACCTCTCCTGAAGAATATGATATAATAATATAATCTTTAAAAATTACAGGATCAGCAGCACCAGATATAGTAGTTGGGTTAGAAATAGTTTTGTGAACCCATAGAATTTTTCCATTTTGAGTATTTATGGCATATAATTTATTATCATCAGATAATAAATAAAGCAAATTATCAGAAATTACTGGTTTAGATATTATTAATGAAGATAATTTTTTTGACCAAATAATATTGGCAGAATTAATATCAATAGCCTTAATTTCATTAGTGCTAATATGGGCATATAATTTTGAATTATCGCCGGCTAATTTTGGGTTATTGTAAAATTCAAATATGTCTTTTTTAAATATTTGTTTCTGCCATATTTTTTTATTACTATTTAAATCAATAAGAGATAATTTAGCATTATTATCTAAAATAAATAATTTATCATTAATTATGACAGGGAGATCTAATTTTAGATCTTTATTTCTTAAAGAATAATCAAGAATTATTTTATGATAATCCTTAAAATAAAATTTATTTTTTTTAAAATTAAAATCTTTAATAAAGTTACCAATTCTGCCATTTTGATGATTGCTTTCAATAAAATTCCATGATTTTGCAGATATTTGCTCTTCTAGCTTGATTATCGGTGCTGATTTAGAGATAGCTAATTGATCTTTTTGATTAAATGCAATAATTGCCTTATTTTTATCATAAGTTTGATCTTTATTACTACATGAAATTTGTAAAATAATAATTATTATAAGAAAAATTTTAGAGATAATAGCAATCATTAAAATTATTTAATATATTGATGCAACTTATTAACATAGTTTTGGGCACGAATTTTAATATCACCATATGCCTCAATATCATTAGCTATCTTATAGAAAATATCATATGATTTTTGCCAATTTTTATTATTTTTTTCTATAATGGCTAATTGTTCATTAATATTATTATAAAGATATTTTGCGTTTTTAGCATAATTTTCAATTAAAGCTTTAAAGTCTTCTTTTTGATAAATTTTAGAATTATTAATCCATAATTTTATAGATAATAATTGCGATAATTCCCTAATAAAAATATCGCAAGATGTACATTTAGCAATATTATGATATATATTAAAGGCTTTTTCATCTTCTTTTTGTTCAACTAAGATAGCAGCATATCTTAATTTAGCAATTATTTTAATAGACTGCCTTGCATCTGAATTAATGATTTCTTGCAAAGGTTTGATAGCATTTTCATAATCATAATCCTGCTCATAGATAAATGACTGATGGATAAGGCTAGAATATTTAGTATTTTTTTTAGATTTATAAATATTATATGAAACAATAAAAGCAATTAACAATAATATGGTTATAATAGCAGTAATTATAAATTTAAGATTATTATTAATGAAATTTAAAATTTGATCATTTTTTGCCTGCGATTTTGCATCTGCAATTATTTGATCTATGTCATTTGCCATTTTATTTAGTCAACTTTTATTTGCTTTAAATAGCAGTTAATAGTGTTTTTCAAGAGATATGCAATTGTCATAGGACCAACCCCACCAGGAACTGGAGTTATTGCCCTAGCCTTATGCTTAACATTGTCAAAATCAACATCTCCAACTAATCGTGATTTCTTATTTTCATCGATGATTCTATTAATACCAATATCAATTATTATTGCATTTTCATTAACCATATCGTCAGTAATTAAATTAGGAACACCTGCTCCACAAAAAATCACATCAGATGTTAAGCAATGATCTTTAAGATTTTTAGTTGATCTATTGGCAATTGTAACGGTGCAACTTTCTATCATTAGCAACCTAGCAAGAGGCCTACCAACAATATTTGAAGCACCTATAACCAAGGTCTTTAATCCGGCAAGATTATCGCCAATTGCTGATTTTAACAAATGAACACAACCAAGAGGGGTGCAAGGAATAATAGCAGCATCATTACCAGAAATATCGCCTACTGATAATTTACCAACATTTGCAATATTAAATCCATCAACATCTTTTTTAGGATCAATTGTGTATATAACTTTATTGGCATCAATATGTTTTGGCAATGGTAATTGAACAAGAATAGCATGAACTTTATCATCATTATTAAGTTCTGTTATTTTCTCAATTAATTCCTCTTCTGAAGTGTCGTTAGCTAATTTAAATTGCATTGAATTCATATTAACACTGTGAGCTGCCTTTTCTTTATTACCAACATAAACTTCACTAGCAGGATCATTGCCTAGCAAAATAACGGCCAAAGTTGGGGTAATTTTGAATTTCTCTTTAAGAGTTTCAACTTCATGTGCGATCTCTTGACGCATATTTGTGGCAATTTCTTTGCCATTTATAATATTCATAATCTAAATAAATAATTTCTCAAAAAAAATTTAACAACATAGCTAAACAAATCAAGAAAAAATATAATAATATAATAGAATTTTAATAGCTATTATTTAGCTAATATTATATCTTAAAGTAAGAATATTATTTAGATATAGCTTTAAGGAAAGCATTATCAAGATTATCTTCTTTTTGAGCAGCCTTAAATGATTTCGGAGTACCTTCATAGATGATTTTACTATTATTAAGTATAGCAATTTCATCGCAAATTTCATCAATATCAGATAAAATATGAGAACTAAAAAATACAGTCTTACCAAGATTCTTATATGAAAGAAATTCTTTTTTAAGATTTATTCTTGCCTTAGGATCAAGACCACTCATTGGCTCATCTAATATAACAAAATCAGCCTCACTTAAAAATAATGTTAATAATCCAAGTTTCTGGATCATACCCTTTGAGTATTTTTTAATATTTTTCTTCAGCGCTTTTATGTCTAGCTCTATATTTTCGCATAATTTATGACATTTATCATAATTGAGCTTTTTATCATAAAAACCAAGAGCAAATTTTAAAAATTCATATCCAGATAAATATAATGAAGGCTGGAATTTTTCAGGTAGATAAAATAATTTTTTACGAGCTTTTGGCAAAGAAGATGAAATATTATTGATCAATATATCGCCATTATCAGCATCTAATAAATTAATTATAATTTTAATAAGAGTGGTTTTTCCTTGGCCATTAAGGCCAATAAATCCATAAATATTATTTTTTTTAACTGATATATTAATATCGTCTAATATTATTTTATCTTGAAATTGCTTATATATATTTGAAACTTTTAACATTTGGTAATTTGACATCTAGCTAACTATTCTAAATGAAGGAATTGTTAATATTGCAGTATTTTCTTCATTATTTGTTACTTCAAATAAACAGCTTTGTTGATCAAGAATTTTGCCAATTTCACTCTCATTGATTACTGTATCAAGTCTAAAAATTTTCTTGGCCGATTTGGTATCGAATATAAAGACAATTTGATCAAGGTGATCTAATATTACTCTAATTAATATTTTGCATTTTTCATCAGCTTGAAATATTGAGGTAAATATTTTTTTAAAAGCCTCATTTAAAATGATATGGTCACATTTTATCATGGGCAACTCATCAAAATTAACAGAGCTATCAAGCTTAATATTGCTACTATATTTTTGACTCAAACTACCAAAGAAATCAAGAAAAAAGCTCTTAATATTGATGATCTTTTCATTAACATTTAATCGATAATCAATAACATCTCCATCAAGCGCATTTTCTATTGAAGCTCTTAATTTATTTGAATTTTTGTATATTTTTTCAAAATCACTAATATATTTTCTGTGTGGAAGCGGGCCATATGGCTCATTCATTAATATTTGTGATGTTTGAGATATGATATCGAGGTAATTTTTGATATTACTAGGCAAGATATTTGCCATTTGTGATTTTAAATTATCAATATTTTGACCGTGCTGAACCTCTATCTTACTAGCATTATTAATTTTTTCATTAATTTTGGCAATCATTAGCTCAAAATCAATAGGTTTTATCAGATAGTCATTAGCTGATAAATTTATACCCTTAACAACATCTTGCTTTTGACCAAGAGCTGTAAGAAAAATAAATGGAATATTATTTTTACGTGAATCCTGCGATTCTCTAACCATTTTTAGCAATTCATAGCCGTCAGATTCTGGCATCATTATATCTGAAATAACAATATCAGGAGCTACTTCAAGAAATTTTTTATATCCTTCTTTTCCATTAGAAGCTTCAAATACTTCAAAATTTTCATCACGAAGAATATCTACGATATTTTCCCTAATATCTTCTTCATCTTCAACGCATAGAATTTTTATCATTTTTTTATTTTTTAACAATTAAATGATTAATTTTGACCCTTCAAAATTTCTTAAAACTTCATTGACTACTTCATCGGAATTGATATCCGACTTAGAGTTGGAGCTAGAAATATCAATATCATTTTTGATATTATTATTTTGGCAAGCAACTTTATTTTCTACCAAATTATCATTAATTAAAAGATGTTGCAAATTAGGCAATGACTTTAGATAACAAGTTCTAATAATCAACATTTCAAAGAATGTTTTTCCACAATGAAAATTAGGTAAATCATTAATATTTTTTTGCATCATTTGCCAAATTCTATTTACCACTAATATATCTAATTTTACAGCTATATCGTTAATTATTTCAACCTCTTTACCTGGCAACCCACTAATAACATATTCTTTATCAACTATTTTAAGAGCAATATGGTGTAAAATTGACATTATATCCTTCATTAAACCTAATATATCTGAGGATTTTAAGTAAAAATCATTAAAAAGATCTAGAGATTTCTTGACATTTCCTTCTAATATTGATTCTAATATGTTAATAACTTCAATATTATTATTAAGCCCAAGTAATTCTGATATATTTTGTGAAGAAATATCACTTTTATAGTTATTTGCTGCCAGTAATTGATCCGTAATTGATAATGAATCTCTTACTGATCCTTCTGATAATTTAGCAATTAATTCAAGAGACTCCTTATCAAAATTAAATCCTTCTTTTGTTAAAATATCACTTAAATGAGATGTAATTTCATCTTGATTTAGCCTTCGAAGGTTAAATCTCATACAACGAGATAATATTGTAATAGGAACTTTTTTAATCTCAGTAGTTGCAAAAATAAATTTTACATTATGTGGCGGCTCTTCGAGAGTTTTTAATAATGCGTTAAAGGCATTATTACTCAACATGTGAACCTCATCAATAATATAAATTTTATATTTTGAATTAATGGGAGCATATGCAATTGAATCAATAATATCTCTAATATCATCAACTCCAGTTTTACTAGCTGCGTCAAATTCTATAACATCCTGATTATTAGAACTAGCAATTGTTAAGCAATTTTGACATTTATTGCATGAAATAGCATTTTTAGAAGATTCCTCATCGAGGCAATTAATAGTTTTAGCAATAATTCTAGCGGAAGTTGTTTTCCCAACACCTCTAATTCCAGTCAAAATAAAAGCATGATGAAGCTTATTTTGAATAATAGCATTCTTCAAAATTTTAACCAATATTTCTTGACCAACTAATTGACTAAAATCTTGTGGCCTGTATTTTCTTGCTAAAGCAACATATGATGACATAATAATGGCATTAATTAAATTATCTTAATTTCAAATAATAATTTATTATTATATAATTTAAATTGTTCACTTGAATATTGCTATTAATATTTTAAAATAATTTATGAGAGTGGGCATTTTTTTTATTTATCGAGTCAGGATCGAAAGATAGCAGCTCAAATTAAAATTAAGTGGGTCACTCTCATTTCTTAGTCAACTACAAAAATATTCCAAATAAAATACTCAAATAAAATGTTCTTTGATTCAAATATCACTATCAAAGCACAAGAAATTTCCAACATACTTCGCAAAAAACAACTAAAAGTTTCTTTTGCTGAATCATGCACAGGAGGTCTAGTTAGTGCAATCATTACTGAAATTCCAAATGCCTCACAAATATTTGAATCATCTTTTATTACCTACTCAAATCAATCAAAAATAGACTTATTAAATGTTAACCCCAATGTAATCAATAAATTCGGCGCTGTTAGCAAGGAGTGTGCCAAAGAAATGTCTTACGGACTTTTAAAGCATAATTATTGTGATATTGCATTAGCAATTACAGGAATAGCAGGTCCAGCCAGTGATAATACCAAAAAAGATATCGGATTAATATATCTTTTTTGTACAATTAAAACTGATCTTATTGTTAAATTAAATATCAATAAAGCAGAATTTTTTACCAAATTAGATTTAGGAAATATTGGAAGATCAGAAATAAGAATCAAAACAGCAATTGCAGCTCTTAATATGATTAATAATATATTTTACTACAATAATTAGCAATAATATATAAATTAACAATAGTCATTACAAATGGAGCATTAAATTTAGCAATTGATCTTCTAAGAAATATCTTATCACGAATAATTTTAAACCTTTCACTTCTCATTTGCTGCTTTTTGACTAATTTTTCTGCCTTACTAAGTTTTTCTTTTTTAGGTTTGCATTTATATATAGCATATATATGCCACGAAAAATAAATTGAAATAGTAATACATAATATAAAATCAAAAAAATATATTGTATTTTTCATTACCACCCAATCAAGAATAAAAAAGGTAATAAAATACCCAATTAAACCCCAGTAATATTTAACAGAATCAAAGTTTTCAACCCCTTTATTGCAGTTCTGAAATGATTTAATTATTTTATTTTTATATAATTCAAACATAAATCAAAAATTAATTTAATAGTTACATTTTATTTTTTATTTTTCTCCAAGGCTTCCTCAAATGGGCCCTTCCATGACATCTCAAAGTCAAAATTTCTATATTCTTGCTCAAGCTTTACTGGTTCATATATTACTTTTTTTTGGTCTTTATCATATCTAACTTCTTCATAACCTGTAAGAGGAAAATCTTTTCTTAATGGGTGCCCCTTAAATTCATAATCAGTAAGGATCCTTCTAAGGTCCTTATTGCCACTAAATTTTATTCCATACATATCAAAAACTTCTCTTTCATACCATGAGCAATTATCAAATATTTTTTTAATAGTTGGTACTTTTTCATTATCATCAATTGCTACTTTAATTGTGATTCTATTGTTTAATTTGTAGCTTAAGAGATTATATATAACCTCAAATCTAATTGCTTGCTTACCAAGCATATCTGCACCAAAAATATCAAGTAAAGTTTTAAATGATAAATTTTCATCATCTCTTAAAAATTGTAGAAAATCAACAATATCTTCAGCAACAATATAGATTATTAGGTTATCTTTAAAAATGGCAGATTTAATAATATTAATTTTAGAATTTTCTCTAATATATTTTAACTGATCTTTTAAGTCTAGATTCATATGATCAATAAATTAATGTCTTTTAAAATTTGATGTTCTCTTAATTTTGCGCTGCAATACCATAATTCCATATAATAATGCTTCTGCAGATGGCGGACAACCTGGAACATAAACATCTACAGGGACAATTCTATCGCATCCTCTAACAACAGAATATGAATAATGATAATAACCACCACCATTAGCGCAAGAGCCCATTGATATAACATATCTAGGTTCAGCCATTTGGTCATAGACTTTTCTAAGAGCAGGAGCCATTTTATTAGTAAGAGTACCTGCAACAATCATAACATCAGATTGCCTTGGAGACGGTCTAAAAATCATACCAAATCTATCAAGATCATATCTACTGGCAGCAACTTGCATCATTTCAACAGCGCAACATGCCAAGCCAAATGTCATTGGCCATAATGAACCAGTTCTAGCCCAATTAATTAGATCATCAAGCTTAGCAGTAACAAAGCCTTTATTTGACATTTCATCTCCAAATTGACTAAGTATCTTATCTTGGCTAGAATGTTTAATATTTTGTAGTAAGTTATTTGTCATAATTTAATTTATTTCCAATCAAGTGCACCCCTCTTCCACTCATAAATAAAGCCTATGGTTAAAACTGATAAAAATACCATCATTGACCAAAAGCCAAATTCTCCAATTTCTTTCAAGGATATTGCCCAGGGAAATAGAAATGCCACCTCTAAATCAAAGATAATAAATAAAATAGCAACAAGATAGAATTGAACGTCAAAACCACTTCTAACCCTTCCCTCTCCTTCAAAACCACATTCATATTGTGAATTTTTTTCCTTATCCGGTCTCATTTTATTGATGATAAAAGGGATAACTAATATAAAAATAGATAAACATAATGCAATAATTGCAAAAATTAAAACCGGAATATATTGCTCAATTGAGCTATCAAATGCAAATAATTGCTGCGGTTTAAAGTCAAAAAAACTCAACTGCACCTGATCTTGAATATTGACTTGATCTAAAGAATTATCTTGCATGTTTTTTTATATTAAATTTATACTTAAAAAAGTTAATTTATATTTTATTCAAAATCAATTATATTTTTTAATTATGATTAACCATACATATACTGCATTAATTACACCTTTTAAAGATAATAAAATAGATGAAAAATCTTTAATAAATTTAATAGAATATCAAATTGATGGTGGAGTTGATGGAATTGTAGCATGTGGGACCACAGGCGAGTCTCCTACATTATCTCATGAAGAGCATAAAACAATGATTAAATTATGCGTAGAAATTGCCAATAAAAGAATAAAAGTCATGGCTGGCACTGGATCAAATTCTACATATGAGGCAGTTATGATGACAAATTATGCCAAAAAAGTTGGAGCAGATTCATGTCTTATTGTCGCACCCTATTACAACAAACCATCTGCTAGTGGAATATATAGCCACTTTAAAGAAATAAACAAAATTGACCTCCCTATTATATTATATAATATACCAGGAAGAAGTGTAATTAATATAACTGACAATGAAATTGCTGAAATTGCAAAATTATCAAATGTAATCGGAGTTAAAGATGCAACTGGGGACCTTGCAAGAATTGCTACTTTAAGACAATTAATATCAAAGGCAGATTTCATGTTTCTTTCTGGAGAAGATATGACAGCTATTGGATATAACGCTATGGGAGGAAATGGCATAATTTCAGTTACAGCTAATATTGCACCAAAATTAGTTAAGGATTTACAAAATTTATGTGCATCTTTTCAATATGAAAAAGCCTTGCAAGCTCAAGATGACTTAACCCCTCTTCATCAAGCTATGTTTTGTCAGACAAACCCAATTCCTGTTAAATTTGCTACATCATATCTCAATCTCAGTACTAACGAAATTAGACTACCCTTATGCAACCCAGAAAAAGACAATATCAGCAATATCTCTGAAATTATCGATAAATTTGACCTAAAAAAATCAATAAATCTAATTATCAAAGATTAATACTTGTCAAAAAATTATCAACTAACTATAATTAATATTGCCTAGCAATAGGATATGGCGATAAACTTGATTTATAATAACCATTTGGACTCGGGGGCGGTACCCGACACCTCCACCATTTAATGATATTTGGGGGTGACATAGTTTCGACAGATGCTAAAAAAATTAACTTTGCTCGGTTGAGATACTGCCGGTTGTCATTTGACAATATCCGTTCAAAAACAATAAATGCAAATGATAACTTTGCTAATGACAATTACGCGCCAGCTTATGCTGAAGAAGCCTTCGCATAAACTATAGTGTTTTGTCGGGGTATTCCGGCCTACCTGTCAACAGAATTGGCCGGGCTCTTTGAAAAAAATCTAAAAAAAATCTAAAAAAAATCTAAAAAA
>CERI01117586.1_pt1 | contig 12552 bp, 9 predicted proteins | sample 350261 | NCBI WGS metagenome assembly CERI01 (sample SAMEA2620979, study PRJEB7988) | marine metagenome | isolation source: saline water (ENVO:00002010), including
TTACAAATAAATAATAAACGACTTATTGAAAAATTAGAAACGCTTTCTATATATTTAACTAATATTGGTGAATACCAACAATTAGGATATAATTATATTATATCAAGACTGCACGCTGGCGATTTTAACGTAGGAAGAAGCAAACAGTTACCTTCATTTGAAAATATGGAGGCTTTTGGTTATACTTTATTGCAAAAACCTTTAGAGGCATTAAATATTGTATATCCCGATAATAGACTTAACGATCCAGAAATTAAGTTTGATTCCAAAGACTTAGTAGGTAAGATTGGACTAAATAGAATTATGCATTATACTGAAACAACAAATCCGATGGCTAGATACGATTTTGAATATAAACCTAGTGAATACGGCAGTATTTTCTCTCCAGCTGAAATAGGTAAATATAGTGGAAAAATCAAGAACATATGTGATAGTGTGATGAATTCTAAAGGAATAGTATTGATATATTCGCAATATATTGATGGTGGATTAGTTCCCATAGCATTAGCATTAGAGGAATTAGGATTTACTAGAGCAGGAGAAACAAAATCTTTATTTAAAACACCCCCAACTGAGAGAATTGATGCATTATCCTTTAAAACACAAAATACTGCGGGTAAATCTTTTAAAGCAGCTAAATATGTAATGATAACTGGAGATAAAGCGCTTTCTCCAGATAATAATAAGGATCTAAAACTATTAACAAATATAGATAATAGTGATGGAGGAAAAGTAAAAGTAGTATTAATCTCTCAAGCCGGTTCAGAGGGTCTAGACTTTAAATTTATTAGACAGGTTCACGTTCTTGAACCTTGGTATAATATGAGTAGAATTGAACAAATTATAGGCAGAGCTGTAAGAAATTGTAGTCATAAAGACTTACCATTTATTGAGAGAAATGTGCAAATATTTTTATATGGATCATTGATGGCGGATAAAGAAAAAGAAGCTATAGATATATATGTCTACAGACTTGCTGAAATCAAAGCCATTCAAATTGGACAAGTTAGCAGAGTATTAAAAGAAATATCGGTAGATTGTTTATTAAATTTAGAACAAATAGGATTTACTGTAGAAAATATTAACCAAAAAGTTAAACAACAATTATCATCAGGACAAACTATTGATTATGCAGTAGGTGATAAGCCTTATACAGCTATATGTGATTATATGGATAAATGTAAATATACATGTAAGCCTAATAAATCGATTGATGTCAAAGATGTAAAGCTAGATACATTTAGCGAAGCGTTTATATTTATGAATACAGATAAGATTATTCAAAGAATTAGATCTCTCATGAAAGAACAATTCTTTTATAGAAAAAAGGATTTAATATCAAGAATAAATGTCGTTAAAGAATATCCCTTAGTGCAAATAAACGCGGCACTTAATCAACTTGTTGAAGATGAAAGCGAATTTATAACAGATAAATACGGGCGATTAGGTAATCTAATAAATATTGCAGATTTATATTTATTTCAACCTTTAGAACTTAATCAGGATCATATATCGGTATATGATCGTTCTGTTCCTATTAATTATAAAAGAAATAAATTACAATTCACAATGCCTGAACCTATTACTGAAATATTAATTAAACCAATGATGGAAACAAATAAAACCGAAGAAATTATTGATGACGAAGTTAGAAGGCAAATGAAGCTAGACTATTTGGTAGCATCAACACCACAGCAAATTAAACGTGGTGAAACAGACTGGTATAAATTTTGTAGTTTAGTAATAAGCAATATGGAGGCAGAGGGCATTCCGAGAGATACTTTATTAGATTTTTTGGTCGCTCATATAGTTGAAGAACTAAAATTTGATGATCAGTTAGCTATTCTTAATACTTTTAATAATATGCCGAATGATGATTTTGAGAATAGACTTAAAAAATATTTTGAAAAACAAATTTTAAGTGATAATGGCATTAAGGGTATTCTATTACAAAATACAGGACAACAACTATTAGTAGTAGAATCTATTAAGGATGGTAAAACTCTATGGAAAACAGCACTTGGTGAGGATTATAATGATCTGATCAAACCTATCGCTCGATTAATTGAGAGATTACAACCTTTTAATCAAAAATTAAATAGAATGGTAGGCTTTATGGCTAATTTTAAACAAGATTATATTGTATTTAAGGTAAAAGATATGACACGAAAACGTCATACAGGCGCGAGATGCGACCAATCAGGGAAGGCTGAAGCAATGAAAGTTATGAATGCTATACTTGGAGAAACAAAATATAGTTCTCCAACTAAAATAGGTCAAAAACAATTTTGTGTAATGCAAGAATTTACTTTAAGATTATTTGATAAACAGAAAAAAGATGGTAAGGTATGGTTTTTAACTCCAACAGAGTCAGTTCTCATAAACATCACATCAATCAATTTTTAAAATTGATTTGAATTTAAGAATAAATGTCTAGATAATATAATGACTGAAGAGAAAAAGGAGCCAGAAAATTTAAAAAAGAAACGTAATAGTCAAACAGGAATTTATAGTAATATGTTGATTACTCGAAATATTCCTGTATCAATTAACAATGTTGGAACCGGAATAAAAGAAACTCTTGAAAAAATGGTTTCTAGCACTATTGAAGGAAAATGTATTGTTGAGGGATTTGTTAAACCCGATTCTACAAAAATTGTAACTAATTCAAGTGGTATAATCAAAGGTAATAATATTAATTTTGAAGTTGTTTTTGAGTCGCAGGTATGTTGTCCAGTAGAAGGGATGCATATTAATTGTATTGCAAAAAATATTACCAAGGCAGGTATAAGAGCAGAAACAAAAGATGATCCTAGTCCAGTTGTTATATTTATATCACGAGATCATCATTATACTTCTCCATATTTTACATCTGTTAAAGAAAATCAAGAAATAAAAGTTAGAGTTATAGGACAGCGTTTTGAATTAAATGATAAATATATCTCCGTTATAGCCGAACTTCTTGAACAACGAGTGCCTAAATCTAAAATAAGAAGACCTAGATTAGTAATTAAAGAATAACTTATATATTAATGAAATGCCTATAGATTTAAAAAAGTTAAAAGATCGTATAGAAAAAATGACAAAACATAATCAAATTGAAGTTTTGCGAATTTTATCCAAAAATAAGCAGGTAAATATTAATGAAAACAACAATGGCTCTTTCATTAATTTGACTGAATTAGATATAAGCGTTATTCAGATACTTAATAATTATATTTCTTATGTTGATGAACAAGAACGTTCGCTCGATTACGTTGAGAATGAGAAAGAACGACTAGAAAATACCTTCTTTAAAGATAATAAAGATAATGAAATTATATATACATGAGTTATGGTAAGACACATTCTTTATTCGACGGAATGCATAAATATATGTTTTCCGCCGAAAATTTATTACGTTATTCTGCTGATAAGATAGAAAATACCAAACAGATTAAATCTAAAACAACTAACAAGCCTACTATTAATACTCAAATTTTTTTTCCACAGCAACATGATCAATTATTTTGGTGTTTATACATAATAATTAATGGAGTAGATAGTTATGATATGATTAAGAATAATACTTTTAAAACAGAAAAAGAATTTAAAATTTCTGCAGTAGAAAAATTACGTCTTAAAAAAGACTTACTAAAAATAAATAAATTAAAAATAAATCAAGTAGAAAATGAGTTAGTTAATCAATCAAAAATAGGATTAATCTCTCTTAAGGCGCTTTGTATATTATATGAACTAAACATAATTTATGTTATTGATCGTCTTTATTATAAGTTTGAATATGGAGCAAAAACTACTAAAAATGAAATAATCATTTGTGATAAAAGGGGTCATGGTATGCACAAAAATGTTATTGAATTTTCTAAAGAAATAGAATCATCATTTTTGCATATTGAAAATATGTTAAAACCGATAAAAAGTGTTTCTTCATACACAATTAAAGAACTCCAGACAATATGTGAGAAACTACAAATAACTTTATTAGATGAAACTGGGAAAAAGAAGAGTAAAAAAGGACTTTATGAATCAATACTGACTAAATTCTAGAAAATTGAAATAACATAAATATAATCGTTTAAGATATATATATGTCTGAAAAATCCCCACAACAACAACTAGAAGATGTTATAAAACTATATTTAGAAAAACAGAAAACCGCCTCATCACAAGCTTCCGAAAATCTTGAATTAGAAGTAAGATTTGGAACTAAAGGACAGCATAAAATTACTCATAATAATTATGAAAATGTAATTAAAAAACTTATATCACTAGGTTTTGTTAGTTCTAATCCTGAATATATTCTAAGAATAAGTAATGAATTCGTTGATCCAAAAACTGGAGTAACAAAAATTTCAAATATTAGAGGTGAAATTAGTGGACTTGGTCCCATATCAAAATATTGTCAGAATGATAGTATTATAGATTCTCAGGGTAATATAATTGCTAAATTTGATCAAAAATATCATTTCCGTAATGGAGACAAAACAATATATCCCGTTGATTTTGAGGATTTTAATTTTAGAGTAGCCCTACAATCTGAAAAACGTTTAAGTCATCGTGATGGTCGTATAAGAAATACAAAAGAGTCGTGGAATGATACAAAAAAAATATTTAGATTAATTAATCGTAGCACCCTGCGAAACGATAAATATCCCATAAAAGTAGATGTTAGTATTGTGAAATCATCCCTACGAAAAGGTAGATTTCCGATACCTGAATACAAATTTAAGGAATCCGGTGTTTTAAATTCCCCACAACAATATGAAATTGAGATTGAAGTTGATAATGACAAAATAAGACAAGGATCACTATGTAATACACCCGAATCATTAAATAATGTATTAAAAAAAGTAATAAAATTCATTTTATCGGGACTACAATCTACTAACTATCCTATCTCCTATCCTGAACAACAAGAAATTAAAGATAGATATATGCAAATTATATGGGGTAAAAAGGATAATAATCGCATAACAAATAGAAATTTTATTGGTCCTTCGTCTTATACTTTGCAGGTGAGAAATATTGCTCCAGTTAATGAAAATATGAACATTCCTAATATTCGTAATAACTATACTGTTACAGATAAAGCAGATGGTGATAGAAAACTACTCTTAATTTCAAACAAAGGTAAAATATATTTGATAGACACAAATATGAATGTTCAATTTACCGGTTCTAAAACTCAAGAAGCGGATTATTTTGATACTATTATTGATGGCGAGCATATTCTTTTAGATAAAACTGGTAAATGGATTAATAAATATGCAGCATTTGATATATATTATATTAAAGGTAAAGATGTTAGGGCATATGCCTTTATGCATATGCCTGAAGATAAAACGGATCCTGTTAATTTTAGATTACCTTTACTAAATACAGTAATAAATAAATTAAAACCAACATCGGTTATTAAATCTGATACATCGCCACTTAATATAGTAAGAAAACAATTCTTAATCAGCGATAAAACAAATACTATATTCCAAGCATGTCTGAAAATATTAGAGAGAATCGACGGAGGACAATACTTTGAATACGAAACTGATGGGTTGATATTTACTCCTATGAGTCTTCCAGTAGGTGGTTCATTGCCTGGACAACCTAGTAGACCAATGAAAACTACATGGGAACATTCATTTAAGTGGAAACCTGTTGAGTTCAACACTATAGATTTCTTAGTGACACTTAAAAAAAATACCAATGGAAGCGAGTTTATAGGAAATATATTTCAAAATGGAACTAACACAAGTATAACAACGCAGCTAACACAATATAAAACAGCTATTTTACGAGTAGGTTTTAATGAAAAAAAAGATGGATATATTAACCCTTGTTTAGATATTATAGAAGATAAACTTCCTGATACAGATGTTTCAGATACATTTAATGATTATAAACCAATGCAGTTCTTTCCTACTAATCCACCCCTCCAGGATGCAGGTATATGTAATCTATTATTAAAAGATGGGGTATCTGGTGATAAAATAATTGTTGCTGAATCAGGAGAAATTATTGAAGATAATGTGATTGTGGAATTTCGCTACGATAAAAATAGAGAAGAAGGTTGGCGATGGGTTCCATTAAGAGTTAGATTTGATAAAACGGCCGAATTAAGAAATGGGGGTAAAAACTTCGGAAATGCTTATCATGTAGCAAATAGCAATTGGCATAGTATTCATAATCCCATAACAAAAGATATGATAGCCACGGGTAATAACATACCCGATGAAATAGCTGACGATGATATATATTATAATAGAGTAACAGATAAAAGTGATACTGAACCTATGAGAAATTTTCATAATTTATTTGTTAAAAAATTATTAATAAATTCAGTAGCAAAACGCGGAGATACTTTAATTGACCTAGCAGTAGGTAAAGGTGGTGATTTATCAAAATGGATTGATGCCAGACTTAAATTTGTATTAGGAATAGATAATTCTCGTGATAATATTGAAAATCGTTTAAATGGTGCCTGTGCTAGATTTTTGAATTATCGTAAAAAAACTAAAATGATGCCCAGGGCATTATTTATTTATGGTAATTCGTTTCTCAATATAAGAAATACAGATGCAATATATACCGATAAAGGAAAAAAAATAATTAGAGCAGTTTTTGGTCAAGGCGCGAAAGATTCGAAGGAATTAGGAGAGGGTGTCTATAAATCATATGGTATAGGCACCGAAGGCTTTAATATATGTTCAATCCAATTTGCAATACATTATATGTTTGGACTTCAACAAAATTTACAAGATTTTCTTAGAAATGTAAGCGAAACAACTAAAGTTGGAGGATATTTTATAGGAACAAGTTATGATGGTGCATCGATTTTCAAAATGCTGGAAAATAAAAAGGTGGGTGAAAGTGAAACAATCATGGAGAATGGAAATAAAATTTGGGGAATTACAAAACAATATGATCATGCTGAATTTCCAAATGATAGTAGCTGTTTGGGATATGCTATTGATGTTTATCAAGATTCTATTAATAAAACTTTTCGTGAATATTTGGTAAATTATGCGTATTTAACAAGATTACTTGAAGACTATGGCTTTGTATTACTTAAACAAGATGAAACAAAAGAGCTAGGACTTCCTGGATCCACTGGGTTATTCAGAGAATTATTTGGTGCAATGATGCAAACAAAAAAACAAAATAAATATGGAAAGGCTAGAGATATGACGCCTGGCCAAAAGCGTATATCTTTCTTAAACAGATATTTTGTATATAAAAAAGTTAGAGCGGTGGATGCTGATAAGGTTAGTTTATCTATATTAGGACAAACATTAGATGAAGAAAAAACATTGGAACAAGAAAGTGCCGTTGCGCAACAAGCAGCAAAAGAAGTTGTTGCTAGTAAAGGGAAAAAAGCTAAGAAAATTCCTAAAAAATTAATTTTAAAAGCTTCAAAATAACATATAACTTGCTACTAAAGAACATAAATAGTATCCAACTATATATGTTAACGACTTATTCATGAGTTTTTTTGAAATACCAAATGTTATTATACCAAATAATATAGTCTCCCTTATTTCGCCTATTTTTTCTACTACAAAAAACAATAATATCGTCATCAATAAGACACTGATGATATATTTAAAAAAAATAAAACAAGAAATAGACAACAGACAAGTTGAGTGGGATAAATTTAAAAAATTTACTAACCCATATGAATATGTGCATACATTAGTTCCAAATTCTAAACAATCTGTGTGTAAATTAAAACCTTTATCTAGATCATTTTATAAAATGATTGAGATATGTGGTCTTTTGGATATTAATACAGTATTACCCCTTAACTGTAACTCATTTCATTTAGCCGAAGGACCTGGTGGATTTATTGAAGCATTATGTGAAATACGAAAAAATCCTAATGATAATTACATAGGAATGACTTTATTAGATGATGAAGATATTTCTATTCCTGCTTGGAAAAAGAGCGCTTTATTTTTATCTAAAAATAAAAATGTAAGTATAGAAGTTGGTGGAGATAAGACAGGGAATATTATGGTAGCCGAAAATTTAAAATTCTGCTATGAAAAATATAAAGGGTCTATGGATTTAGTTACAGGCGATGGTGGCTTTGATTTTTCTTTTGATTTTAACAAACAAGAAGTGATAAGTTCTAAATTGATATTTTGTCAAATAGCTTTTGCTATTGCTGTTCAAAAAGAAGGAGGACAATTTATTTTAAAATTTTTTGATACATTTACACAAACATCGCTTGATATGCTGTATCTGCTTTCTTTAATATATGAACATGTATATTTCGTTAAACCTAATTCAAGTAGATATGCTAATTCAGAGAAATATATTGTTTGTAAAAATTTTCAGTTGAAAGATACAGAATTGCTGGTTAGACATTTATATGAAATATTCATTAGATTTAAGGAAAATGAAAATTTGGTTAGAGTCTTAAATATAGATATTCCTTATTTATATTCATGCAGAGTAGAAGAGTATAATGCAATTTATGGACAACAGCAAATAGAAAGTATTTCTAGCACTCTCAATCTTATTGATAATAATAAATTTGAACGAATGGAATCGTTAAAGAAGAATAATATTCAAAAATGTATATCATGGTGTCAGCGATATAAATTGCCTTTTAATAAAGTAATAACATCTTCTAATATATTTTTATCTAAGGCTGGAGCGAAGGAATAATTAATATATACAACATTTTCTTCTAGCATTTCTAGTTACATTTCCTGTAGGAGTCAAAAAACAATTTGTATGATTACCAACACGACGAACCGAAAAACAAACATTATTTTTAGATTTTAATATAAATGGTGCTTCGGGCCTACTAGAATATCTCACCGCATTTTGAGCGCTTTGACCCCAAGCGCTTAAACTATTAGCATTTTGTGTAACAGTATCAACCTTGAGTTTCAAAAGTCGTGTGCTGCTAGACACTGCACCTTGTTGAGCAAAAGGTCTGTTATTTGGTTTGGCAACTAGTCTTGAGACGTTAGAAAATGAACTTCTTGTTATATCCGCACATTCTCCAAGCGCGGAACCCTCATACGCTGTAGCATATTGATAATAAGGTGTCCCGCCACTAGGGTCCGTCACTTGATTAGGATATATGGGCTTTCCTTCAGAATTAAAATATTCTCCCCCAGCTAGTTTGTAACCAGTTGGCAAATTTTGTTTATAAGTCCTATTCCTAGATCTAAGATAATTTCGATAATCTGTTTTATAATATCTATTGGTCTGAACTTTTCTTCTAATCCTATTATTTTCTGGATTACAAGCAATACAAGTAGGTCTGTCATTAGTTGGATCCCATACAGTTTTGTTGCTTCCTTCTATTAATGAGCCGCCGACGTATGGGTCTGTCGGATAATTAGCTTGATTTGGTGTTACTAAACTCCATGTTATCTCGTTAGAAGGTAGGTCTACTACAGTGGCGGGATCTTTAGCCAAATTTTCTTTTAAAGCATAACCATTTGTGCAGTCTGTGGTTAAACAATTTGAACTATCGGATCCTAAATAAATAGATCCACCAGGAACATCCATGGGCATTCCTACTCCCGAACGAGAACCACGAACTCCCGTATTTCGAGGTTGAAGTTGTTTTCTCCAAGCTTTTATAGGGCGAGCCTTGAAAGCTGGACCAGTAATATTTGATTGATTTGTAGGATTATACTGACTAGGGGGTCCATTTCTAAGGGGTTGAGACCAGGTGGGAGCAACACTATTGGTGGATGGTCCTTTCCATGCTACATATGGTTGTGCTTGCCATTTATATGTATACGTTAGAGACATGACTATATAATTATTTAAGAAAATAAAAGCTATTTATAATATAATGGTTTTAGTTATAATTGTATTAATATTTTTCCTCACCTTAATTCTTCTACATGTAATGCGAGATGATATTATTGAAGGTGCTACTGGTGATTCATCTTCATATCAAGATCCAGGATTATCTAAAGATCCTTTATATTTAGCTACAGTTAATGCTGCTAATATCAAATATTTATACGATCAGATCGGAACAGTTCAAAATTTAAATAACCAAGTTCAAGACTTAAGTGGAAATGTAAGTAATTTAGATGATCAAATAAGTGGATTGTCTGACCAATTTGCTGATAATACTACAGATGTAACCGGAGGGTATGATCCAACATCTGGCGATACTGTTGAAACTACCGGATTAGAATAAAACAATTAAATATGAATATATATTAGACTATGACTGATTTCTTTCAACAAGCACTTGGTGATGTTCAAGGTTTAGAAGAATCTTTATTAGGCCCTGATTATGAATATTATAAATTTATTAAAGCGCCAACTAAAATGGGTATGGGCGCAAAGGGTAATATTAAAACCCTTACAAAAGATATTGAAGGGCTTATTGCATATGTAGAATTATTAGTTACGGGAAATAGTAAAGCCTCTAAAACAGGAAAACCTTTAGGAGATAAATTTTTTCTTAAAACAGGCGCTCAATGTATCGATACAAAAACTAATGATAAAGTTACAAGATATTTATATATGAATTTTGTTCCTACTGGAGAAATTCCATTTATTTCATCTGGTATGGGAATAAATTTCTCTGAATTTGAAGGTTTAGTTCCTGGAGCAATGGGTAATTTAGACAATTTAAACCCTATGAGATTATTTTCAGCATTTATGGCTGGTTCCGATCCATCATGTCAGTCAATAACGATGGAAACTGTTGATGAAAATAATAAAAAAGGAAAAGAAACACATTATGTTACAGTGGATGATATTAAAAATATGAATCCTTGTTGGTTTGGAAAAAAAAATCCAGTCACAAAGGTTAAATGTGTAGAAGCTTTTCAAAATTTAAATGATAATTATAGTGATTATAGTGATTATAGTAAAATGCCCGATGATATTACTATTAAATTATATTATAGTGCGTTAGGAATTTTAGGACTCTATATTCTTTATAGAATAATTGAAAAAAATTCTACGGTTAAATAGATTATAATTTTTGTAAATTTATTTAACTTGTATTATATTATATGACAACAGTTAAGAGTAATACAAAAAAATATAATAAAACAAAACGTAATAAAACAAGACGTAATAAAACTATTAAACATAATAAAAAGAACAAATTTGTTGTTGGTGTAGTTGCTGTTCCCTTAACACCTGATAAAAAATACTATAAAGTTTGTGGGGATTCTTATATAGCCTCTTCTCATATATCTTGGTTGAAAAGACAAGGATTTAATGTCCTAGTTATTCCTTATAATACAAAACATCTTAAGTCATATTTTGATAAGATACATGCATTATATTTACCGAGTGGTGGGGCATTTGCAGGAACACAGATGACATATTATAATTGCTGTAAAAAATTACTTCATATGGCCATAAAAGCTAATGATAATGGAACTTATTTTCCAGTATGGGGTTGTTGTATGGGATTCCAACAAATGTTGATTCTTGCAGATGATAAAGATGATGTAGATAATTTTTTACAAAAATTTGATTCTTATAAGAACCTACTATTACCTATTCATTTTACTAAAGAAGGACTGAATTCTAAATTCGCCCGTGGAGTTGGTGAAACTACAATGAAAAAATTAAGAAGAAATAAATGCACTATGAATAATCATAAATTGGGTATTACTCCAGAGAAATTTGAACGTAATAAAAAAGTTAATTCATTCTATAATATTGTAGGAACAAGCACAGATAGAAAGGGGAGAGAATTTGTTGCTATTATAGAAGCAAAACATTATCCTTTTTGGGGCGTTCAATGGCATCCAGAGAGAGATAATTCAATGGATTCTCTTATTAAATTTTTTGCTAAGGAAGTTAAAAAGAGTAATAGAAAAACTCATGATGATAAACATTACGATAAATATCCTTCTATGAGCACAAAAAAGATCGACTGCATGAATTATAGTGAAAATCTTTACAAAAAATGCAACTTTTATTGGCATAAAAAATCGTCTGAACACAACAAACGTTTGTGTGCTGCAGCGCAATTAGATAAAATAGAGAATAAAGATGGCTCTGAAGGCGGTATTTAAATTATATAAAACAATAGGTGTTATATAATTTAGAAAAATGGTAATCCTCCGGCGGCACAGCCACAACCACCTTTTTTAAGATATCTTCTCTTCATACCACCTTCATAGGGAAGGCGGATCTTTCTTGAGCGACGCGCATGACGTTGTCTGTGACCGCGACGATTAAAGAATCTATTTCCTATTTTTGTTGTAAAATCCTCCTTACCCTTCATAGTGCGGGATTTTTGTCCCTTTTTGGGGTGTTTCCGACCGCCCGTTTGGCTTTGAGCGTTAAGCATGTCTAAATATGTGCCCTCAGAAGTTAGTCCACTCGCTTTATGAGATTGACCATTTCCTTTTCCTGAGCCACCACGACTTCTTCTTCTAGTGCGGCGCCCTCCGCGCACACCCAAGTGACTTCCCGGGGCCGCGTGGCCGTGGTGTCCGGGCGCGGCCGGCCGCATCGGACTGTAGGATGCGGCGTTATGTCCAAACTCACTTAATTTGTTTCCCACACGCCGCCCTTCCTTATCCGCCTCCCTCGTCG
>CERI01284225.1_pt1 | contig 12549 bp, 13 predicted proteins | sample 350261 | NCBI WGS metagenome assembly CERI01 (sample SAMEA2620979, study PRJEB7988) | marine metagenome | isolation source: saline water (ENVO:00002010), including
TGCCAACAGGCAGGGTGTACACGGAAGAACAAACGAAGCGTGTTGCGTATCATGAGGCGGGTCATGCGATCATTGGTATTTTGTCGAATGATTTTGATGATATCGATAAGATTACCATTCTTCCTCGTGGTTCTGCTGGAGGCGTGACGGTATTTATACCAGACGAAAATGCGATCGATGGATGGTATACGAAATCATATCTTCTTAAGAAAATTCGTGTCGGATTGGGTGGACACGCGGCAGAGGAAATATTATTTGGAAGTGATGAAATCACAAACGGTGCTGTATCTGATTTTGAACTTGTTACAAATATAGCGACAACTATGGTTAAACGTTTTGGATTTTCAGATGTTGGCAAATTTGCCATATCGGAAGATTCGTCACAATATACGAAAAGACTTGTGGACGAAGAGGTTCATAAAATTATATCGAATGAATACAATCAAGTCAAGTTTACTTTGGAGAAATACAAGAAAAGTCTCGACATTTTGAGTGAACTTTTGATTACACACGAGACAATTGACGGTAATGAAGCGCTGAAAGCACTTCATCGGTTAGACGATAATGACATTAAAACTCTTATGCAATAATAATGAAAGAACGAAATATTTTCATTTCAAATGTTTTTACAGTCGTGTCTGGTCAACTATTATCAGCTTTTGTAATGTCTTGTATTCCGTTGTTTATTCCGTCTGTTCATGATGTACTGTACGGAAATCCATACGCGATATCTATTGCTCTGTTTTGTTGTATCGTCAATTTATGCGCATTGTATTACAATAAAAAGAAAAGTCCTGAGAATGTAATTCTTTTAAGTACTCTGACATTTTTCGATGCATATTTGATTGGTATGGTAATTGCGGCATATCACCCGATGATTGTAGCAAAAAGTTTATTGTGTAGTAGTATTTTAACATGTACCGTTGTTATGTACGCGTACGTGAACAGGGAGTATGATTTTTCTTGGCTACGAGGCTGGATAATTGGCGGCGTATCTAGTATATTAGTTGCTATGGCAACACAGTTTGTGTTTCAAATAGGAAACGTATTCGATATGATAGTTTCATTCAGTACATCAATTCTATTTGGTGGTATTTTGATGTACGATGCGTGGTATATATGTAAAGAGCATCCTGTCGATGAATATATTACAGCTGTCATTGATCTTCATTTAAGTATTATCAATATCTTTTTCAACATGTTGTATGTTTTGAAGAGTGTTTATGTAGAAGATTCTTCTAGCAATGCTCTTACCGAAATTAACGTAGTTTGAATTCAAGAAAAAAATATAGGTAAGTATTAATAAACATGTATGCGCCACAAATGCCATATCCATATGCATATCCACCACCGTATATGGGGAGGCATGTTCAAAGTGACGATAATAAAAAGCAAATGATGTTAGGCGTTCTCGTTCTCGCGGGATGTGGATTTTGGTATTTTAAATCGAATTACAAATCACCACAGGAGATGATTAAACATATGACGGGTAAGTTAGATAAAATTACACTAGCGGATATTGCAAAGAGCGGTGCTTCTCAATTTGTGAAATATAAACTCGGAACTACTGGGAAAATAATATGGGTAGCAAAGAAATTAGTACCTATTGTAAAACCACAAATAGATGTTCATCTACCGACTGACCCATTACCAGAAGATTTCTTAGATACAGGAGGAGATACATATTCATACGTATCTACATCAGATCCAAATGAATACATTGTATTAAAAAATATATAATCATTTAATGAAAATACTTGTAGAATAATGTGATACATCTCTTAATGTTCTAAAGGGGGTAAGAACACCCTTTTTAACATGTTGAAGATACCATCTATGAGAAAAGTTGAATTCGGATCCATTCACCTTTCCTCGTGGTACTGTATTATGATTTGGGACAAAATAACCAATATTAATTATATTTTGTATTCTATCAATACCAGGTTGAAGTGAAAAAAGAGGCCAAGGTTTAAATTTCCATTTGAAATGGATAGGTTTTGAACCCAATGCGTTATCGACGATCGAATGATACTCTTTTGAAATCACGAAATATCCATTATGCGTGTCGTGTGGTACATCATCCCATCCTTTTGCTATTTGTAACTGTGAAATGCTGGGACAAGTTTGCATGACACTCAATGCATCTAATAAAAAAGGTTGTTGTAACATCCAAGATTCTTCCCAATGAAGCCAGTATGTCATATTTGATGATTTCAGGATATCGATAATAATATTTATGGAGTATGCTTGACCCATTTCTTCACGCCCTTTTTGTATAATTTGAAAGAGAGGAAATTCTTTTTTAATCCATGAAAGATCTATACCTGACGGATTATTAGGATCGTATTCATTTATGAGCACAAAAGAATCGACAAATTTCCAATTTCTTTCAATTGTAAATAAGGCATCGAGACATTTTTTTGTTTGGTTCAATTTTCCAGGTAGGTGCATACTTGTTGTAATAGTAAATATGATACTCATTACAATTATTCATAAAAATATAGGCGATACGTTTACGTACGAGTGAACTCAAGAACACAATTAAGATAACTGAAAGAACGTTCTGCTGGATGTAAAATGTCGTGTTCATCAAATGATTCGAAGGTTTTGAACCCCTTCTTTGAAGTGAGATTCATGCCATATTCTTTCATATGATGCGCAAATGCTTTTGTATCAACTGCGTATTCAATGCTCGAAGTATCGAAATATTTCGTACCATTGAGCATAACTTCGATTGTGTTACCGACTAATTCGAATGTATCGTAATTGCGCTTCATAGTACATAATGGTTTATTATTTTTGTTGATTTGTAAAGTTGACCCTTTTTGAATACCGTTATTTTCAAACAAGGTATGCATCATGGCGCCATCCATCATCGTGATAATACATTTTCCCTTTTCACGAAGGTTATTAGATATATTCGTCATAAATTGATGAAGTAAGCGAATATCACGGAAGAAGTAATGTGCGGCAAAATGAACATATATAACGTCAAACATCCCTGGTATCTGTTTATTTACTAACACAGACTTGATATCATACGACGGTTTATTCATATGAATGAATATCATGTGGTCTGGATGAGGATACTTCACCGGGACTATATCGAATCCAACAACTCGTTTTGCTTTAGAATCAATGTATTTCTGAATATCTCCTCCTGCGCCAGAACCAATATCAAGAATTTCTTTGTTTTTATGCTCATCTATGAGATGTTTTTTAATTCTGTTATGAAAACGCCTGATACAAGTATATTGTTCTTCATTTATGTCATTGAGTGAAAATGGAAATACGACCGATCTCCAAGCATCGTTCACCACCATAACATTATTTGCTAGGACTTTATCACCTCTGGCCTTTAATGGGATGAATGTTTTTTTAATGGAATCATAGTGGCATTCGACAACTTGTCCCTCGTACTTTTTAAAAACAGATGTGTCTACTTTTCCGTACTTTACATTATCGGGTACGGGCGGTGTTGACGTGAAAATATCGTTTTTCACTTGTATCTTCTTCCCTCCTTTGAAAACATGGAATGTACCATTACCGTCTATACCAGAAAAAGGTAAATTGATATATTCTTGTCCACGGTTACCGGCTATATGTAATGTTCCATTGGAGTAATAGAAATCGATTGTATTCTGTGATTTCCATTTAAATACACGTTCATTGTAGTACCCCATGTGCATAGGGGTGAAAATCATACCATCAAGTTCATACGGGTGTTTGGTTTTATACACATCAATGGCTGTCTGAAAAATATCTTTCGAACGAATGAATTGAGATGATATTCCATCGCGTAGTTCCATTTTTATGGTTCCTCCGTTATGTGACAAATAAAAGGTTTTTATATGGAATTTGATTCTTAATGTATCATATTTATTGATTCTATTTACTACTTTTCCTAAGTATGACAACCGGTCTTTAAGGTGATATTGACGCAAATCACCTTTGTAATACAAAGCGTCGAACGCATAGAAATGATTTCCGACTAATTCACCATCAATGACCACATTTTTTATCTTAGAACGACCAATATAGATACATTTTGTGTGTTTACCTTTCGGTCTACCAATGAAATACATGAACCCTTTTGAATCTCCGTACACCAAGAAACGAGTCCCGTCTGCTTTTTCAGTTACACTATAAGCACATGAGACGATATCTATGTCATCTTTTGTCATCGTACGGGGAAGAGGGGCTGGAAATTTAGGTGTTTTTAAGAGTGTGTGAAATGACGTCGCGGCTTGTCGCAGTTCGGGAATTGTCATTGTTTTTACACCTCCTTGTATATGTTTTACAATGTCTAATAAAATGGGAACGACGTCAATTTTACCCGGTTTGATGTATTCGCATTCAATTTCGAAAAAGATCCCATTATTTTGAGTTACTTTTGTGAAATCCAGTCTAAGTGAGTCGTATGAGAAAGAATGACGTACTCTGTGTCTTCTCATTGTTTCTCTATACTCTTCGGGATTTCGTATACGAATAGGTTGTTCAATCGATTGAGCACACCTGATACCGTACAATTTTTCAACGTCGTCCAATTGTTTTTTTAACGGTTGATGCAAAAACAAACGTTTTTTGAATTCTGGGATACCGTTGACTGTTCTATATTGATGTCTGCTAGAGTTATGTTGATAGGATACGATAGTAGATGTTTCTTCCTTTTCTGTCTTCCATAAGGGATTTGAAGAAATCAAAGCTTTTACTTTCTCGAATGTTTGAAAATCGACCCCCTGAACCATTGTATGATCCTTCAGTCTAAATTCTACTTCGTGTGTACGAGGATTCGATTGATTCAAAAAAACCCTGATAGGGTCGAGTGCCATGTATAATATTATAATATAATAATATCAGAATGAGTTGTGAAGATACTTGGGTATCTATATTCATACTTTTTATATTTGTATACGTATTATCATTGAAGAGTGTAGAGTCATTTGTGAATACAGATGATGTGTTCAGTAAAGAGTCACAGGAAATATTACAGAAGAAATATGAGGATTACTCATTTGCGAAAGATAATCCTAATAGCCTCATGCGGGTGAATTCGAGCGGACCTTTAGATTACTCCGCGGGTATTCCAGAAGAAAAGAAACAAGATTGTTCTTCTGCGTGTTCTTGGAAAATGGATAACTTTTGTACGACAAGTGATGCAAATGGAAAGTTGATTCATGATGCGAAGTGTAACGACATGGAATACACGGATCAATTTGGTATGACACATAAGTCGAAGGGGTATATTTGTAGTGCGTACGGTAAAACATTTGATGACGGAACGACGTTCGAAGAATGTAATTCTAAAAAATGTAAGAAGGGGACTATAACAGGGTGTGATATAAATGAACTTTCTGAATTAACAAAGGATGTGTCTAAAATGACTGACATTTCCGGTTCGATAGAATCATTTCGTGGGTGTAATAAACGAAATGGTGTATTTACACCGAAGGAAAAAATAGGGATAGATGGGAAAATATCACCGTATTTTTCTACGTAAAGTAATAATGAATTATCAACAGTGTCCAGTTAAAAGTGATCAAGGAGATAGATTGTATTCAAATGTTTATATTCCAGCACCTAACACGATTGACGAAAGACAAAAGACATCACATATATTTTTTGTAGACAGTAGAGATGTTACCAAGGCGAATGATTTCCAGTATGATATTCTCATGGATACCCCTTTCAAAAATGTTCATAGTATAGAGCTCAAGGGTCTTTCTTTTCCAAAAGTGAATAACGAACAATACATAATAATTGATATAGATGAATGCAAAGATAGAGTTGAATCTGTAGATAACAGCGCATCTCATAGGTCGTTTGCTGTGTGTTATTTCGACAAACTGAACACAGGAGATGTTCGACCAATGAGAGGAGCGGATTTTGACAGAAAGTATTACGAATTCAAACCGGTTGTAAGTAAACTTGGTAAATTACGCATTTCCTTCAGAAAATATGATGGTTCCGTTATAACGCCAAATGATGTGAACGGTGTCATTGAACATACACTTCTTTTTGAAATCATTACATTAAATTAATATGGGAATGATTTACGTTCATCTGGGTACCTAACAAGGTGGATGAAAATGATGAAAAGAATGGTTGATAAAAAAGCTGTTTCAATATCACGAGACGCCGTAAAAGCAACAGCAAAAAGGAGAATGAATTTCATCAAGGGATGTTCTGTAGATTTTTTAATTCGTCTAGGTGGTGTAAAATGAATACCACCCATAACACCTTGCGAAATGACGATAAGTGAAAATAAGACACCATATTTTTTTAATATATGTTCAAAACTAGATACACCAGGTACTTTAGAAAATAAATCTGATACTATACTTGTTTGTTTAATGGGGTTTGTCATTATTCTATGGATTAAAATGATTTAAAGAAATGAGCATTTGGTATATTGTGAACTACATTAGTAGTTTCACATTTGCTCTCTTAGCTCAGTTGGTTAGAGCGTGGTGCTTATAAAGATATTTTATACTCAAGTGTTGTAAAAGACATGAAAGCATTAAGTGACGCCAAGGTCACGGGTTCGAAACCCGTAGAGAGCATACATTTCTTACATTAATTCATATAAGTTATTGTAAAAAATGTTCGTTATTTATTTTATAATATAGTATGAGACCAACGATATACATTTACAGGTATGCGAAGGATTGCTATCACAAATATATATTACGCAAAGCAACCGATGCGATAAAACCATTTAATATGGACGGGGTAAAGTGCTATGGAGTTGTAGTGAATGTGTACGACGGAGATACATTCAAGGCTGTTGTATATCATAATGGTCTGATGAAAAAGTTAACATTCCGACCTGTAGGATATGATACGCCTGAAATGAAACCTCTTAAATCAATGGAGAACAGAGATATATATATAGAGAAAGCGAAAGAGGCGAGGCAAAAATTCATAGATTTATGTGGCGGGATACATTCTTATGTATTTTTGCGATGCGGGAAATATGACAAATATGGTCGTGTATTAGTACACGTCACAAACAGGAGATATTCTAGAAAAACTATAAATGATCTCATGCTTGATTCAGGCCTTGCTAATCCATATAACGGAGGTACAAAATTAGAATTTACGCTTTAATTTTTTTAAGTGGATATGTGAGTGCATATCCAATGTAACAAGGTGTACAACAGAGAGCCGCAAATATCCCCTTTGCTCCGTTCATCGAACGTATTTTAGGATTACGTTCCAGAACGAATTGAAAGGCTACAACGAGAAGTACAAATTCCATGAGCATGGTTACGTTTTGTAAACGTCTTCTTTGTTTATCGCACTTCATTTATATTAAGTTAATTTTTTTAATTTGAGTTTGATAGAATATAAAGATTGTTGTGTAAAGTAGTAATTCTGTGATGTGTATTGGCATGTGAATGAATGAATGTAATAATCGATTTATATATCCGTTCTCTTTTTTAACACCTCTTAATTTACATTCAATGTAACTAATTGTACACTTTTCATATTTTGTAATAATTTTGAATACCATGAACAGAAACATTCCTACGTACCAGTTTGGAAGCGGTCTATCTTTTATGATTTCATGTATACCAAATAGAATGTACGCATGATATGTATAAATAGAATACATGTATGTTATATTATTTTATAATAATTTCGTTTTCACAATGAGTGATAGTTTTGTTTGTATAAGAGAGAATTTGTGCTAAATCCTTATTAGGAGACAATAATTTTTCTGGAAATTCAATATCAAAATGAATGAATAAAGAACCTTCTGTTGTAATACCCATTCTATGAATTGTATGTACTTGACCTTGTGTTATAATACTCTCTGTGTGAATGATATAGTCTTTTCCATCTGGATGGGTATATAAAAATCTTGAACCACATAATGCCTCGTAAATTGGAATTTTTTGTCTCACATGAATATGATGACCATCTATCGAATATTTATCATGATTCTTGTATTTAAATCGGATGATTAGATCATTGTCAATCCCAGTGAAATCGCCCATACCAGAAATTCGAGTTGTTGTATTTTCTCTTGTACCTGGTTGTATTACAAAAGATATATCATCCTTCATTTGTATCGAACCACGACTATCACACGTCTGACATTGATATCTAGGATCAAAACTTTTTCCTTTACCGTCACAAGATTCGCAATGTTGTCTTATGAATTGTTGCATCGGTCCTATTTGAATACGTCGTTGTATTTGACCTATTCCTCTACACATTTCACATATGATGGGTTCCTTTAAGTTCCCTTTTCCATCACATGTTTTACAACGACCCTTGTGATTTATTCGTATCTTAACACTTTTTCCTACAAATGCATCTTCAACAGAAATTGCATATTCTACGATGGTATTTTGACGCCTTTTTCTGTTATGTTCAGTACGATGTGATCCTTGGTGTTGTTGACCAAAGAATGATTCAAAAATATCAAAAGGGTCTCCAAACCCTTGATGGAACCCATTGGGTTGACCTTGTTGTGGATTTTTACCGAATTTGTCATAATACATTCTTTTTTGTTCGTCTGATATTACTTCGAATGCTTCCGTAATTTGTTTGAATTTGTTTTCATCTCCTCCCTTATCCGGGTGATGCTTCATAGCAAGTCTCCTGTATGCTTTCTTGATTTCATCTTGTGATGCATTTTTTTGAATACCTAGCAATTCGTAATACTCGGTCATTATGTTATAATCATTGAGTTCTTTTTATATTCTTTGAAACATGCGAGAGTTACCTCACAATCGTACAAGGCATCATGAAGTTTCCCATTTGGTTCTTCACCAAAATAATGATAATATAATTCGCACAATTTAGGTGGTTTTTCTTTTCCTGTTTTACCTACAAGTTTGCATATGCTAGATGTTTTCCTCATTGTACAAAACCTTTTTTTTCTAAAGTGATTTTCCAAGAACAGTGATGGTATATTTTTGAGACGCATCGTATTAATTATAACAGATGAATCGAACGAAAAGTTATGAGCGATAACAACATGCGCGTTTTTAACATCTGTCATGAATTCATCGATGATAATACTAAAATCAATACCTTGACGTTTACACATATCAACTGTAATGTCATGAGGTACAGAATAGTTAATATGAGAAACGCCTGAAATAATGTAATTTTTTCGTACCTCTTTACCATTGGGATACGAAAGAATCCAAGACATTTGGACAATTTCTTGATTCGAGTTGTCGAGAGTTCCATTCGGCTTCTTAGCGCCATTGGTTTCGGTGTCGAATACAAGTTCCATTATAATATGTATACAAACATTAGTTTTAAATATCTACATTTCCGTCAAATTCTATGAATTTTGGTTCGAGACCAACGTTGAAAAAGCGGCTAGCCGTTGTAACGGTGCCGTCTCTTTTAATGATTTGTATCTCACCTATAATATTTACACCCATTTCTCTATTGATATTGAACAAATTCAATGTATCTGTTATGGTTTCTGTGACAGTTGGTGTACGCGTTAATGTTTGAGTCGGCGTAACTGTTATTGTTTCTGTCATTGTCGGTGTAGGTGTGAATGATATTGTTTCGGTAAATGTCATTGTCGGCGTAGGTGTACATGATACTGTTTCTGTAATAGTTTGTGTAGTTGTTAGCGTAGGTGTTGGTGTTTCAATCGAGTACAAGTATTTCGAATTTTTCCCATGACTTATCACATAATCTTCAGACGATACGTAAAAAGGAACATCTTTCAGAGTCCAACCATCTGTACTGTTACCGTCTTGTTCTTCTATCGAGGGATATATTTTTATATCATTTATGTTCACATGATCAACAGAACCTTCAAACATGAAATATACACAATCAAATGGATTGTCATAGCCCTGTATTGTAGTTTCTCTGTTAGTGATAAATCTATCATAACGTTCATTTCGTTCATCAGAACCTGATAAAAATGAACTTTCATTAAATGGTAGATAAAATTCAAGTCCTTTTTCTACTTCGCTACCAGATTCATACCCTTTGTGGATTTTAACACCCTCTGAGAAAACATATTCAAATGTATTTTCATTTGTAGTCTTCATATTTGACCAGTTTGTCCAATTAGTTAGAGTGTTTCCAGTGTTTATATCATTAAATGTAGCTTCGTCATTCACCCATTCATGATCTCTGTATACACCGTTAACATATCCATCATCCTCTGCACCTGGTATGTTTAGATGATCTACTTCTAAAACAATCTTACGAATAGGGTTAAATATCTTATCCGGATTACCAGTGAGTTTGAACCAACCATCTACATGTTTTTCGTAAAAGTCGTCGACAAACTTCCTGTATTTAAATTTCATACCGAACATACCTCCTTCGGATTTGACTGTAAAATAAGCATTACTTTGTTCCGCCCACAAAGTTCTGAAAATAGTACCTACAGAGTCTAAATCAGGTGTTTTTGTATCCGTTGGCGTTGGTGTTGATTCGGGCGTGCTAGTTTGTGTGGGAGTGTTTGATACGGTGGGCGTTTCGGATATAGTTGGTGTATAAGATATGGTGGGTGTCCAAGACTCTGTGGGCGTCCAAGATGGCGTCGGTGTTTCTAGTAAATCGCCAAGTCGGATTGGAAAGTATACATCGTGATCATATTTACCATTTTCATTACTTACGTTTCGTGTGTTCAAATCAACATACGCGGTAAGTTCGTCTGCTCGTGGTAGATATTTAGAAGCATATATCACAATACTATCACCGGATGTATCTTTAATAATTGAAGCCTTCTCATCTTCTAATATTGTTTCTCCATATGGTCTACTCACTGGCCTAAAATTAGCTAATCGCTCATATTTAATATTCTGAGAGTTCTCCCCTTCGGGATCTAAAATATTCTTCCTATATTGAAATACATTTAATGGTTCTGGCTGGAATTGGGGTAATGTAATGTTTTTTTGTCCATCATTATCTGTAGTCAATTTAAACCCATATTCAATTTCATCTTCAATTGAATTGTATGGTTCTTCTCCATATTTGGTTGGATCGTAAAGAGACATCACTTATAATAACCAAATAATTAATTATTCTTCAATGTTTCCGTCGATATTTCCGAAAATGTACATATCATCGATCATCACGCGGCTAGTAGTTCCATGCGACGTAAACGATTCATTTGAAACACCTCCTTCTATAATCTGATTACCATCATCCAACGAATATCGAAGAAAGAGACCTTGGGCAGATGATGCTTCCTGTGCGTCATCTTTCAGTTTCCAGTAGTAATCTCTTATAGTATCTCCAACTGTATCATTGTATTTTGTGTGCACATACGAAGGATTTCCTGTAGTCCCTGGGTCGTATTCCGCTTTATATATACTTGTTGTACCCATATAAGTCTTTCCCCAGTTAATGTACCCTAAAATATCAGCCTTCGACAAATTTGGCGTGTTTATGAAAAATGTTTGTTCGATTGTAATCATAGGATTAGATGATGTTAATGCAGAGAGGTGGTTATGAGCATTTACGATCATGATACTTGTTTCGTCTAATGAATTAATAGTTGTTCTTGAACAATACAAATACATATTGTCGTAATTAGCATGTAATTTATTGTTATCCGATGTATCTGCTGCAATGGTTTTAATCGAATCATCATTTATATTGATGCTGAAATACACGTGTTTATTCATGACTAGTTCAATTGAACGAATTTGTTCATAACGTGTGTCAAGATTCGAATTTACTAGTTGTTGTTGTTCTTTTTGACTATCACCATTTCTTGTTACCGATGCCGGAAAACTATTGTTGTTGTCACTACTTGTGTAAAATTCATATGGATTCATTGTGCTCGTGTTAATCTTTATTTTGAATTCTGTCCAACTATTTGACGGGTTGGATAAAATATCTATGTCAAATGTGGGATTACCACTTGATTGAGGGCCAGAATCAACGGGGGGGTCATCTTGAGGCCATTCTATATATTTTTTAGAACTATCTGATGGCATGTAAACCACAATACCGTCGTTAGGATTAAATGTGAAATTCGGATCAGACCAACTTGCACCCCCGAAAAGTTCAATTGAATACTTTGAAGAACCTGAGTGTCCTATGAATTCTATACCCAGTATATCCATGTCAAGTTCTGTCACAGTTACGGATTTAGTGGAAAGATAACCAGACCAGTTATACCCGTCTACAAAGTCTATTCTATTCGAAACATATTTCGTTGTACCTGTAAAATCAAATGTAAGACCACCAATATTTTTGATTTTATACATTTTGGAGAATTCAATAGGAAAGCTTGGATCAGACCAACTCGGACCCCCGAATAGTTCTTGTGAATAAAAGGACGATTCAAAATGTCCTTTGACTCTAGTATTAAGTTTTAAGCCTGAAAACTGTTGAAAAAGTCCAATAACTGACCTATCATCTGGAAGATATCTGAAAGATATCCATTGAAAACCATCATCATCGGCTGTGAATGATCCTGATGTGCTGGTAACACTGTTTATAGTTCTATTAGCCATAAGTGACGAATTTATAGTGGAAGCACGTTGTGTAGAAAATGTCACATCTACACTGTTACCAAGATTGAAGTAAGTAGTTTCT
>CERI01284223.1_pt1 | contig 12512 bp, 7 predicted proteins | sample 350261 | NCBI WGS metagenome assembly CERI01 (sample SAMEA2620979, study PRJEB7988) | marine metagenome | isolation source: saline water (ENVO:00002010), including
ATTAAATCAAAGAAAAATTTATCCAATAATGATTAATTTGAGTTCAAAAGAAATTGATCTTTTCCATAGTAATGGATTTTATAGTCATGACACATTTGTTAATAAAAATAAAATATTAGCTTATTTAAAAATAGAGGAGCAAAATTGTTTTGCTACATGGTCAAAGGATCATGGTTGGAAAAAATTAGAAAATTCAATGCCAAAATCTGATGGTCATCCAACATATGTTGAAACCATAGACAAAGTTATTGTAGACACTTATCCAAATAGACTAGGCATTATGTCATTATATTTTGGTTCTCTAAACCAAAAAGATAAAATTGAAAGAATAGCTAGCATTGTAAATAACCCTATATACAGAGGTCCTAATCGATGTGATTTACATCCAAGATTTTCATTGAAGTATAATATGATTGTTTGTGACTTACCCCTGGGAAATACCCGAAAAATTTTACTTATTAAATATGTCTAAAACTTATTATGTACGTTATATTATTAATTCTAAACTATTCTGACAATTAATAATGATTAGAACAGTTATTCTTTTATATAAATTCTTTTATGTATTTTCTTATTTTAAGAATAAGTTTTCATTTTACAAATTAGTAAGCATATTCAAGCTTATATTTTTTTTTAAAAATAAAGATACAAAATATCCTTCATATCTTCTTGAATATGAAAATAAAATTTCATCTTTAAATAATAAAAAATATACTTTATCATTTTCGAGTGGGACTCAAGCCTTTGAATCATTAGTAAAATCCTTGAATGTCAAAAATAAAAAATTAGGAGTTTGTAATATTGTTTTTCCCTCAATTTTTAGACAATTAACAAGATATTTTAATAGTCAAAATTTAAAAATATTAACTTGTAATAAAGATTTAGTATTAGATTTAGAAAAGAACTTAGATGAAATTAAAAATTTAGATTATTTATTAATTACTTTTGCTTATGGCTATCCCTATCGTAAAAAAATAATTGATAAAATTTTTTCTATCAATAGTAAAATAAATTTAATTTACGATCTAAGTCATTCTCAGGGATATTCAGAAAAAAATAATGAAAAAAATATGCAAATACATTATTTTTTTAGCACACAAGGGTCTAAATCAATATCGACAGGAGAAGGTGGAATAGTTTCAACAGATGACTTATTTATTTATAAAAAAATGATATTTAATTCTCATCTCAACAGAATTGATAAAAAATTTAACTTATCTGAAAAAGAAAAATTAGGAATTAAAATTGGACTTTTATCTAAGTCTAGAATGAGTCCATTAGGGGCTGTGTCTGGCGTAAATGACATTTTTGATCTTAAAAAAAATAATAAATTGTTACAAAAGAAAATTCTTATAATTTATAATCAATTAAGCATGATAGATGATATTTACCTTCCTAAGATTCACGACTTTAAAGAATTAACTGGATTTCATTATGGAGTGCCTTTCATAATTAATAATGAATTAAGTGATGTTCAAAAAAATACTCTTTTATGGGATATAAAAAAATATTTTAAAATTACCAAATATAATTGGCTATCAACATCAAATTTAAAAAAATTAAAGCAAGAACAAAATTTAGAAAAATTTGAAAATTATGATTTTAATTTTTTAGATCTAGATTATGCCAATGATAAAATTTTTGAAAATTTATATTTTATTGATTTAAATTATTTAAAAATTTTTCCAAATATAGTGATTAAAAGTTTGTCAAAAAAATTGCTTCTATTGACTGGTGCTCGGGATAAATAGTGATTGAAGGTCAAATTAAATATGATGTTTGTATTGTTGGAAGTGGTCCTGCAGGGTCTTTTGCTGCTAATGAGCTTTTAAATGCTGGTAAGACTGTAGCAATTATAGAAGTAGGCAACGAAAAGATTCATAACGATTTTATGAATATTATTGATTTAGATGGCTCGAATATATCTGGTGATATTAACATTGGTCTATCAAATCAGATTGGAGGAACATCTAATTTATGGGGAGGGTGGTTGGTAAAATTTAATAAAATAGATTTTATCGAAAGAAAACTTTTTAATTTGAATGGTTGGCCTATTAAATATGAAGAAATTTTACGTTATTATAAAAAAGTTGATAAATATTTGAATTTAAATGGTTCAATCGAACAGAATTATAATTCCTCAAATTTACAGATTAGAGAGTCTGAAATAATGACCCATCCATTTAATACTTCTAAAATTATTAATGAAAACATAAAGTTTTTTGAAAATACAGAAGCGCTAAAAATTAATGTCAATAATGATCTCACAGGAATTGAATCAATTACATGTTTGAACAAGAAAAATAATAATTTAAGCAAAATATACGCTAAGCAATTTATTTTAGCATCTGGAGGTATAAATAATGTTAGAATTATGCTGCACAGTTTTAAAGACTTAAATATAGATCATTTATTTAATTATAGGGATATTGGTAAATGTATATCCACTCACCCAAAAGCTGATGTAGGAACAATCAGATTATATTCCACTATAAAAAATTCCTCTAAATTTCTTAATACAAATAAGTTTAAATCATCGTATATTAAGACCCAAGTAGGTATTATTGATGAATATTTAATTAAAAACAATTTATTGAATCATTGTATTAGAATAACCCAACCAAATAAAAATAGGATAATAAAACTAGTTGAAAAAATTTCAGCTTACTGCTTGAGCACGCAAAAGAGCATAATTAAGTCATTTTTTTTATCTAAATTATTTATATACCTTGGACGACTTTTATTAAAAATTATTGAAATAATTGAATTCAGTAATAAAAAAAATAAATCTTTAAGTGTAAGATGTTTTTTTGATCAAGAAAGAAGAGACTCGAACAAAATAGAACTTTCATCAAAAAAATCCAGGTATGGAATTCCACTAGTAAAAATTACATGGAATTTTGAAAAAAAAGACTGGCAAAATGTTGACTCATTTTTAAACTTTATAAAAAATGAGCTTAAAGAGTTAGAGGTTGGAGATTTTGATTACCAAGTTCCAGGAAAATATATTGGAATACACTCGCATTTTATGGGAGGTACAGTAATGGGTAAAAAAAGAGATGATGGTTCAATAGTTGATAAAAATCTAAAAGTGCATGGAATAGATAATTTATATATCTCTGGGCCATCAGTTTTTCCAAGTTTTGGGTATGCTAATCCTTTTTATACAATAGCTGCTCTATCCATAAGATTATCAGATCATTTAAAAACAAAGCTATGAGAATTGTAATTTTAACTGATTTAAGTGAAAGACATTTTTATTTTTGTAATAGAATTATAAAAGAATATGATACAGTTGTTGGAGTATTTTTAGGAACTAAAAATATTTATGCAGACTTTTTTTCAAAAGTTAAAAAAATCATAAAAAGAAAAATATTTATTAAAACTATAATTAACAAGATATTAAATATTTTATTTCTTAATTATGGTAAAAAATTTAATCAAGAAAAATTAGCTATGGAGAATAAATTTTTTGGGGGTTCAAAAAAGAAATTCTATTTAAGGAAAAATAGTTTCAAATTGTCAGAAAATATTGATCATAATCTAAACTCAATTAACAATAAAGTGTATGTAGATAAAATTAAAGATTTGAGACCAGACGTAATAATAGTAATGGGGGCATGCTTAATAGGAAAAGAAATAATTAATTCAGCTAAACACGTTATTAATATGCATACTGGCTTGTCTCCTTATTATAGGGGAGGTTATGCAAATTTGTGGCCATTTTTGAATAATGAATATGGTTGTTTTGGTGTTACAATTCATGAAATGTCAGCTGGAATAGACTCAGGGAAAATTATATATTCTGCAAAGCCTACTATTTCATCTAATGATAATTATGGCTCAATAAATTCTAAAGCTATATTATTAGGAACAAATCTGATGATTAAAACTATAAAAAATATTTTAAACAAAAATATGAATTCAAAAAATCAATGGACGAAAGGGAAAGTATTTCACAATTATCATTTCAATAATTATATTGCTTATAAATATACAAAGAAAAGAAAATCATATATATGCAGCCATATTAAACTTGATAAGCAAAACAAATTAAATCAATTTTTGCTTGTTTCAAATGGAGTTATTATTGACAATTAATAATATAAATAAAATTTTTTCGAAATTCTCTTCTCTAGTTTTATTGTACCATTCATCTTATAAAAATCTTCCATCAGATTTATCCACTGAAATACACAATGTGGAACCTAATGAGTTGCGTAAACAACTAGTTTGGTTAAAAAATCATTTCAATATAGTTCCTATCGATGAATTATTTTCTTCTGATGATATTAGAGGCAAAGCGGCAATTACTTTTGATGATGCTTATCAGTCTTTTTTTGATGAAGCGGTACCAATTTTTCAAGAATTAAATATTCCTTGCACTGTGTTTATCGTTGGTTGTACGATGGATAACAAAATTTTTTGGAGGGATAAAATAAGATATATTATAAACAAATCATTGATAAAAGACTTTTTAAACAAAAATATTCAATTCTGTAAGAGGCATAAAATCAATTTTGATAATTTTTATTCTAGAACAAAACATAAAAGTGTTAATAGTATTGAGATTGACACTCTTTTAGATCAGTACTTTGAAACTAATAATGTAAATTTAAAATCATTATCTTACTGTCTTAATGATAGAAAAATGTTGTCAAAAGATCATTTATTTACATACGGAAGCCATTCTTATAATCATTATGTTATGTCTTCTCTTACGGAAGATCAGCAATATATTGAAATATTAAAAAATAAATATCTTTTAGATAATCTAAATATAAATCAATCAAATATATTTTCTATCCCTTTTGGAGGTGATGAGACATTTAACGAAACAACTTTGAAAATATTATTAAATAGTAATTATAATGCCTATTTGTATTCAAGAAATAGGGTAAACACAATGTTTTCTGCTAAGTACAATAAAAATAAATATTTACCTATTTCATATGCCGATCGTTTCATGCCTAAAAAAAACTTTTCGCAATTTAGAAAACAGTTATTGAAAATAAATTTTCGTTCTGTAATGAGACAATTTAGTCTATCCAAATTTTTAAAAAAATGAACTTAAGATATAGACCTGAAATTGATGGGCTTAGAGCATTGGCTATAATTCCAGTTGTATTATTTCATGCTGAGTTTGAATTATTTAGTGGTGGCTTTGTTGGAGTTGATGTTTTTTTTGTTATTAGTGGATATTTAATCACTTCTATAATCATTACTGAACATCAAAATCAAAAATTTTCGATACTTAAATTTTATGAACGTCGTGTAAGAAGAATTATTCCAGCATTATTTTTTGTTATTTTTTGTTCAATAATTTTTGCATGGTTTTTTTTGCTACCTAATGACATGAAAGAATTTAATTAAAGTACTTTAGCTGTAACAATCTTTTTATCAAATTTCTATTTCTGGGACACTCAGGATTATTTTTCAACTAATAGTACTTTAATTCCTTTTTTCCATACTTGGAGTTTAGCAGTTGAAGAGCAGTTTTATATTTTTTTCCCCTTGACATTAATTGTTTTATTTAGATTAAGACAAAGTTTGGCTTTTTGGCTATTTGGAATTCTTGGATTAATAAGTCTTTTTCTTTCAGAGCTATATTTGACCCAAAATCCTGAAACTGGGTTTTATTTATTACATGCACGAATTTGGGAGTTAATAATTGGTGTTTTAGCAGCCATATATCTTAATAAAAAGCAAATTAAAATAAATAACTACCTCAAAGACTTATTATCGTTTGTAGGATTGTTATGTATTCTGTTTTCAATTTTTACTTTTGGATCAGACACACCCTTTCCAGGATTTTACGCTCTGGTACCAACGTTAGGAACATTATTGGTAATATTATATGCTGATCCTAATAACACCATAATCGGCAAACTATTAAGTATTAAATCTATTGTTAGCCTAGGTCTAATAAGTTATAGCACCTATCTTTGGCATCAACCTGTATTTGCATTTGCAAGACACTTAAGTGCCACTGACGACTATATTACTTCTAATATTTTAAGTTCAATAGGAATGTGCCTTCTGTCTATTTTGTCTTTTATTTTAGGTTATATTAGTTGGAAATTTATTGAGAGTCCTTTTAGGTACAAAAAAAATCCTACTAAAGCAATATCTACCAACTCTACAGTTTTGATTCTATCCACCGCATTTTTTTTTATATTTAGCTTTAGCTTAGCGGGATACATTACTGATGGATATAAAGGTAGGGTGAGTGATGAAATATTAGCCATTCAAAATTATAAGAATGATATTAACCCTAACAGAAATAAGTGCCATTCTAGCAGAAAAAAATATTTGGCTCCAAGTGAAGCTTGTGTAATAGGCAATAAAACAAATGTTATTGGAGTTTTGGTTGGAGATTCGCATGCAGATGCTCTTGTAGTTTCACTGGAAAAAGAGTTATTAAAAAAAGGTATTGGGCTTAAACAAATGACTTATGGAGGATGTCCTCCAATTACAAAAGCATATAGATCTGATGCAAGAAATGATAGATGTGATGAGTTTTTCTCTGAGGCTTACCGTATTATTAAAGAGTCAGACAATCTTTCAAATGTAGTTTTACATGCACGTTGGTCACGATATTATCCAGGAGCAAAATTTACTAGAGGGGTTACTGAAATTGAATATGGAGGTTCCTCAATTATGGGTTTTTATTATAAAGGAAAAAGACATAAATTTTCTGATACACAAATTAAAAAAAATATTGATGCGGCATATAAAGATATAATAAATACTCAAATACAAAGTGGAAAAAATATTATTTTAATTTATCCTGTCCCTTACGCAATTTGGGATCCACCAAGCAGATATGCTGCACTCAAATTCAAATATGGAAATTTTGTAGATGATATGAAAATTGATTATAATTTATTTGTTGAACGCAACAAATATACATACCAAGTGTTCGACTCGATTAATTCAACCCCAAACTTAAAAAGAATATATCCAGCTAAATATTTATGTAAAGAAACAGACAATAAATGTAATATAACTAAAAATAATATTTTATTTTTTAAAGATCATACCCATCTTTCAAGTGATGGGGCAAAACTGCTTGTTCCTGAAATTATTAGGTCATTAATATATAATCAATAACAATATAAATATCTCTCAAAACAATATCCATAAAAATTTTTTTTTAAAAATGGATGAAATAAATTAATTCATTTTTTCATTATCTCTAAATTATATAGATCTTTTACATTGAGATCAGTAGAAATTACCTGATAATCATTAATTATCATCTTAGTTCCTTTTTGTGCAATGAAACTATCTAGCATCATTGGCTCTATCTGTATTTCCTTACCTAGCAGTATTGGTTTAGAATAGAAATCTTTTTTAACATAAGTCATCAGAGCTTTAAAAAAATAATCTTTAATAAAAATATTTGTTGCTTTTACAGAACTACCATCTTTTGATACAATACCCACACCTACTTTTTCAATATTTAAATTTTTTGCAGTTACATTTGAAGCCTCACCAACAGATAACGCTTTGTCTTTAATGTTTTTGAAGATTACATCTTGTACATTAACTTCACTCCCAGATACATCAATTGCATCTCCTCCTATATTGGTAAATATTGAGTTATTAACTTTTCCGGTAGAAAAATCGGCATCAAATGCGTCGGACACAGTTCCATTAATGTTTAGATTGTGTATATCGAATACAGAGTTTACAATATTTAAAGCGTCTTCTGCTGTCGTTTCATCAAAGTTAGAATTTGCGATAATCACATTTGAATTATAGAAATTTATGCCACCAGTAAGCTTCAACAATCCGTCTGAAAGGGCCCCAGTTTTTTTGACATCCACATAGTTTAATATGGACTCACTTTTGTCATCTCCAAGCACATAAATGCCTTTCCAATAACTATCAGCGCTAAATAGAATACGTTCATCTATATTTCCTTTTGCAAAAAGGTTTCCTTGAACAATAAGGTAACTATTGTCATCAAATATGATTTTAGTCCCTGCTTCTACGCTTAATGACCCATCAATCACTAGAGGTTCATCAATTTTCCAATTACCTTTTTTAATAACCCAATGACCAGGTGTAACTTCCTTGATGAACTCACCATTTAATGGATTCAGATCAGTTAAAGGATTTAAGTATGGTTCAGAGATCAACGATATACCATTTTTTCTGTATCTAATATTTCCTTTATATTCTGTGGTGATTTCAATTTTATTATCTGCTATTCCATTAATGCTAGTCTTCAATACAATCGGCTGGTACCTGCTCTTCTTAAATCCTTTAATTATTCTATTTACAGGTATAAATAAATTATTATGTTTAATCGAAACAATTTTGACATCATCTGGTAAAAGATTGAAAACTTCAATTTTTCCATCATTAAAATGTCTAAAATACACATGAACTGGAAATTCTTTAGATTGATTAACACTTGGGAGGGCATAATCTGAATTAGCTTTTTCTGAGGCAGGAAATAGTAGTTGGTCTGTTCCTTTATCTATAAAAAAATCATAGTTTTTATTAAGTATGTTTAGAGAAACCTTTTTGTCTAAAGGAAAAAAACCTTGATAATATCTACGAAGCTCATCAACTTTTTCTAAAGTATCATTTATACTATTTATACTATCTTCTATATGCCTCTTATATTTTCTTGAACGCAAAATTTCATTATATGGATATAATATTTTTTTAGACAAAAGATCTCCTTTACTACTCATTAAATATAAATCTCCAGGCATTCCATTGTCTGTGGTAATAGGTTCTAATTTTAATGTATATGGATTCAAATAATTTCTTGAATTCATGCTAGATAGCACATGCCAATTACCCCAGACTGAGGCTAATGCAAAAGAGTTTGTATATTTTTTAATATCAAAAATGTTTTCAACATTTTTTTCTAAGCGATTTTTAGAAATAAAACTCAACAAAAGACGGTTTTGAGGATCAGACAAATATTTTTTTTCCTGATAAAGGCTTGTATTTAGTTTATCGTCGCCGAACCTATTGTTATTGAATTCATTTTTTGCAATCTTTCCATATTTTGAATCTAAATCAGACCCAAATCTAAATATTAATGACTCTTTTCGATTTTGTTTTTCTAATAGTTCTTTGGACATATGCTCTTCAATATTCATAATTCCCCAACGATTTCCATTTACACTAATACGGGCAAAAGATTGATAGGGTGCAATATTTCCAATATTCTTAGATAATTCACCAAATATTTGATCATATGGAAATGCACGTGATTCATTTTTTTGAATTGAAAAACGAGTTAATCCAAATATTGAACCATTTTTCAAATTAATACGTAGGCTCATTCGATGAACGCTGTTCCAATGATCAGAATAATCTCCTTTGAGTCGAGCAGTTGCCTTGTATACTTTGTCTCCATGTCTAATTAATGCTTTAACCTTTCTTGGATTAATTAATATACCAGAGTTAAGAGCACTCTTCCTATCATCTAAAAGTTTACGATACTCTTTGAATTTAATTGTGATATCTAATGTTTCAACAACCTGACCATTGTTTGAAATTCCATTAAAATTATCAAGCTTGAAAGAAATTCCTCGATAAATATTTTTAGCAAATTCAAATAAAGAGGGTTGATTAGATTGATTTCCAAGGAAAAGATTCCTTGGTGTAGAAAAACCATGCTCGAAAGTCATAATTTTTTGTTTAAAGTTTGAGTATGCGTTTAAATATATTATTTTATATAAAGAAAAAATAAGAATAATAATAAATAAGAATAATAAAAATAATAACTTTTTAGAATTTTTTTTCTCAAAAACTATCATAGATACATTAAGAAACTTTTAACACAAAAAAAGACAAAATGTTTTTTTTAATTACATTTAGCTGTGAAACAAATGTGTAGATATTAGATTTTAAGTTGAATGAGTTAGAGACCTTTAAATAAAAAGCCCTAATTAAAAATGAAACTATTAGCTTCTTAAAAAATATAATTTTAGCAGTAAAAATTGGAGCTTGATACATAATAACCTAAAAAAATTGATTTAACTCTAAGGTTTTTTTTATCATTTTATTTTCTAGTTACGAACATAGTTAACATAATTAATCTATTTTATGGTTGTAAAATTATATTTAGAACCAAAGATATATTTTGATATATTAAATTTTTGTAAATTGAAATATGATAATAGTTTAATATTTTAAAATTTTTATGAAAAAAATTAATAAATTCTAAAGACCATGATAATCAAACAAAAATCTAACAAAGTAACAACTAGAAATATAAGTAAAATTAGTTATGTGCCTATTGTTATGTTCTTGATAGTTGGCGTATTGTTAGCTACCTACCTTGTTGGCAATCTAAAAGATATTCGTGATAAAGCATTTGAACTTGGTTTTAAGGCAATAAATCCTGAAAGCATAGCTTCTGCTATAAAGCGTTTTCCCGCCGTATACTTAAAAAGTAAATTTAATGCAGACGATACGGAGGTTCCAAAATTATATTTTGATATAAAATTTAAAGACTTTGCTAAATTAAAATCAAAGAGAAAAGAGGCTATAAAAAAAAACCTTATCATTCAAAAAGAAGGTGATTATGTTCCAGCAAAAATTAATTATAACAAAAAAACATATGACGTTAAATTGAGAATCAAAGGTGATAGAGTGGATCATTTAATAGGTAATAAGTGGTCTTATAGAGTGAAGATCAAAGGTGATGAAGCTTTATTTGGAATGAGAAGTTTATCTTTACAAAATCCATTTGTTAGAGGTTTTCATGGGCAATATTTAATAGATGAAACAAGAAGAATGTATGATCTGATAGCTCCACGAAGAGTAATTGTTGAAGTTGAAGTAAATGGAGAGAGAATTGGATTAATGGAGGTTGAGGAGCATTTTTCAAAAGAATTATTAGAGAACAATAATAGAAAAGAGTCTGTAATCATTCGTTTTGACGAGGATGATTCTTGGACATATGGTGAAATATTTGATTACACAAATACAATAATTAGGCCATTCCAATTAAACACAATAAAAAAATCAATAACTCTTAATAATCACAAAAAAATTGCAACTGGTCTTTTAAGAGGATTTTCAGAGGGTAAAACCAAAGCTTCACAGGTATTTTCACCTGAGAAGATGGGAATGTTTCTTGCGATTAGCCGTATATGGGGTGCAGAGCATAGTGTTCGATGGGGAAATTTGAGATTTTATTACAATCCTTATGTTGGCAAGTTAGAACCAATTGGATATGATGATAATTTCCATGAACGTGTAAAATTTAATGTATCCTTTAAAGACAAATTCTTTGTTACAATTTTAAAAGATGAAGTTATTTATAATGCATACAAAAAAGCTCTATCAACCTTAATAGCTGATATAAAATCAGATAAACTAATACAATCCTTAAAAAATATTGAGAAAAATTACTCTGGTCCATTTTATAAAGAATTTTATTTACTAGAACCATATAAATATTCAGACTTAGTTAAAAGAGCAGATTGGATAAAGAAAAATGTATTAAAACAAGATGTTATAAAATCAGATTATTCCAATGTAAGAAATGCTCACATATATTTAATTAAAAGAAATGATAATGACTTATACGATCTTCAATTTAGTTCAGCACTTCCTATTGAATTAAATGTATTATCAGTCAGACATTCTAATCCTCTTAAACAAAAAAAACTCAATAATTTTTTTAATGATCATTTTCCATTATCATTAAATCCAAAATATAGTAATGGAAATAAAACTTTTAAAACAATCCCAAATATAAATAAAGAAATAGTTGAGAATGCACAATTTGTTTTATCGCCTAAAAGTGAGGATTATTTTTCTCTGGAAGAACCAGTGGTTTATTCAGCAACAATAACATCTACAATTATTCCATTAAATGACAATATTAAAAAGTTAATAAATGAAGGTGTGGTTACAATAAATAAAGAAAATGAAACAATTAATTTTAATACTGGAGAGTGGAAAATATCAAATACAATTCATTTGCACGAGTATGCAGCAGTAACTTTTGAACCTGGAGCAATACTTATTTTTGATAATCAAGCAGGTATTATCTCAAGTGTACCAATTAATATTGATGCAAAAGAAAAAAATGTTAAATTTATTGGCAATGGAAATAGTGGTTGGTTTTATATAATAAACGCCAAAGGTCCAAGTGCAATAAATGGATTGTCTTTTTCTAATGTTGGAGAAGTGAGTTTTAAAGATATTACACTTACAGGAGCTTTTTCAATTTATAATAGTGAGGTAATAATTAATGGATTAAAAATTGATACATCTTATTCAGAAGATGCGCTGAATATTATATCTTCTAAATTTGATTTAAAAAACTGTAAAATAGAAAATACAGTTTCAGATGCTATCGATGTAGATTTTTCAAATGATGGTGTTATTAATAAATGTGAATTTATAAACATTGGTACACTTGGTGGTGGTGATGGTATTGATATTAGTGGTAGCAATATATTGATGAAAAATATTAATTTTAATTTAATATCTGATAAAGCAATTTCTGTTGGAGAAAAATC
>CERI01062887.1_pt1 | contig 12504 bp, 10 predicted proteins | sample 350261 | NCBI WGS metagenome assembly CERI01 (sample SAMEA2620979, study PRJEB7988) | marine metagenome | isolation source: saline water (ENVO:00002010), including
CAGATTTTGAGGCTTTAGGTGGAATATCGAACCCATTCGACTACTCCGTAAGACTTGCAATAACTTCAGAAGAAAATGATGAATGGGAGGATGTAGTTAACACTAGTCCGATGTGGATACGTTGTACTTTTACTATAACTGATACACCAGAACCCGAACCTGAGCCAGAAAGCGAACCTGAACCTGAGCCAGAAAGCGAACCTGAACCTGAGGCTGAAATTCTAGATTCAATTCCATTAACGGAATCATTTGTTCTACTTCAAGAAGGTTTTGCGTGGGCGTCGTTGTATATTCCTTCCACTGATGTTAATAGTTTCAATACTAAATACACAACGACCTACGATGATACGACGGACCGGGGAATATTCATACTTAAAGAAGATATAGAATATTCTGTAAGTAAAAGTGATATTAAGTTCAAAATCGCCGATAATACTACAGAATTCGATGTCGCCGAAGCTTGGAGTAATTCATCATGGGTTAATTCTTGGTCGGATGCAGACGGTAATACTTTAAATATAGCAAACAGTCAAACAAAACGGATTACTTTAAAAATAACAGATCTTCTTAGCGATGAAGAAAGGGAAGCAGCTGGTTTCAACTATAACTATATATCAACTGACGGAACAGCGTTTTATTATAGTACGGTGTTTGAGTTTGTTAATCTTACGACACTAACTTTAGAAGCATTGAACGTATCCACTTCTGAAGATACAACACTTGAAATAACTTTAAATTCAAGTGATAATTCTTATATAACAAGCTGGAAATTACAGGACGCCTCCACAAATTTACATGGTTCATTTGACGCAAATATTGATTTAAATCAACAAATAACTATAGATGGCAACTCTTTTGTGTCAAATATAATCTATTATGTTCCTGAATCAAACAATAATACTAATTTTACAGTGGATTATGTTGGTGTAAAATCAAATAATGTTGAAACATCACCGGAAAGAATTTCAATTAATATAACAGCAGTAAATGATGCTCCAACGGTTTCTGATGGTTCATTTGACGCGACTGAATATATAGAAACTACATATGACTTAAGTAATCTAAATGCGAATGATGTAGATAATGTTAATACCAGTTTAATTTATACTATTTATTCGAGTCCTTCACAAGGTGGAACAGCAAGTATAACTGGAACAACACTTACTTATATATCTGATTCGGGTTTCAATGGCGAAGAAACAATTGGTGTAAATGTATCAGATGGAACAGACCAAGTTGAGTCGATAATTACAGTAAATGTTGCCGCTGCACTTGTTCCGGATGAATTATATGAAACTGTAATTGAAGATACTATTACAGCAATATATTTAGATAACAGCTTTATAGATAGTATTGATCAGTGGAAATTTAATGTCGAGAGCACACAATCAACTAATGTTGGAATATTATACAGCGATTCACAAGGAAATAACGAGATAACTTACAATGATAATATAGATAAAAATGATTTAGATGGAAATAATATAGTTTACTATGAACCAAAAAGCAATAATATACAATCGCATTCCATACAATATAGAGCAAAAGATAGTACTGGAACTTTTATTGGTGGAAATAGTACAGCATATGCGAATATCAATATTACTATTACCCCAGAGGATGACAAACCAGAATTAACTTTTTTTAGAAGTCCAGTAGAATTTAATAACCAACTGAATTCTGATATTTCTTCTGATAATTCTTTAAGAATTAAAGGCAGTAGTGTTGATGGTGATGTTATACAAGTTCATATTAGAAACTTGGATAACCTTTCTGATAAATTTAATTTATATTACAACTTTGATGGTAGCGATGATGATAGCGATGATATGACAGAAATTACAGATATAGATAGTGATAATAATAATGGTGAAATAACCATAGATGTTCCAACAGAACATCTATCCCAAACTGTCAATTTTTATATTTTCTTTAGTCCCAAATCCAGTTATTTTAATAGTAATGATTTATGGACATACTATAATGCATACATTCAAAGAACTTGGTCAAGTAATGAATTATTGGAATTTCAGGTTATTGCGAATAGTAATAATTCGGGCACTGTGCAAAGTGATTTGTCAGATTATACCGATTTCGAATTAACAGTAAGTGAATATGACAATGATGAAATATATTCAGCAAGTAATATAAGAGGGTCAAATTATTCACCATCGTATGTATCTTCAACATCTGATAATTGGCAAACCGCAGAAGGTTCATATGCCAATGATGGAGAACCAAATGCTAGTTCAACCGTAAATTATTACTCAGAAGGAAGTCAAATAGGTGAATTTATACAACTAAATAATGATAATGGTAATTCTTATAATGAAAGCGATAGTGATTTTATAGGATATGCTGCTAAAATAGTTTCATCATCAGGTAATGGATACAAACCAATTGGAATAGCAGTATATGGAAGTAATGAAAAATCAGATTTTGATAATCCAGATAACTCAGACGCAACACAGTTAAGTAATTACAATAATTTTGATACTGATGTAGACTATGATGGTGATGATTCAATATATATAAGTATGAATAATAAGACAAACATAGAAATAAGTAATGATGCAGTCACTAATGTTGATATATATAACTATTATAGATTTATCATTACTGGTACCCAAGTAAAAAACAATGATGAAAATAGAGCAAGAATTGATACAATAACCTATACATCATTTATAACTTCATCATCAAATACTAACGATACTACATATGGTCATCTACAAATTAAAAATACAAATACTTCGAATTCTTGGATTACGACTGGTAAATATCTTAAGAGTGTGCCCAATACAAGTACTGATCCTGGTGATAGTTACGATGTAGATGGAAATCACTATCAAGGTGAATGGATACAGTTTAATCATTATAAAAATTCTCCATTTAGCGATGCTTCTGATTTTGGAAAAAAAGTTGATATTTTTGGTGATTATTCAAACCGACCAAAGAGAATCACTATTTTAGCCAGTAATAGTGATGATATAAGTGATGAAAATAATTCAGCTGAGTTAATATTCGATAGTTCGGATATAGATCTTACATATGTTCAAGAGTTCGTTTCCGTTTTAAATACTACAATCAATTATACAAGAATAAATTTAGATCCATTGAATTTAAACACAACTAAACTATTTTATAGAATTATAATTCGTGAAATTTCTTTATATAATATAAATTATAATGCAGGAGCCCTAATAACTTACATTCATTTTAACGATGAGTATGAGGGTTTGAGCCCAACTAGTTACTGGGGTCCTCTCGAGAATTTTCATAATACATATATCAGAAACTATACCGGAACTATGACCGAATGGTATGAATCGGATGTATATTCAACTCTTCAAACTATTGACTCAGCTACTGTTCAAAATGTATTAGATGATGGTGCTACGGGAACAATCGCAGTTAAAATAACAGACTTTAATTATGAAAATTTTTATGAAAATGTAAGTTACGACAATAGTAGAGGTAAAATTATTTTCCAAATGAGCACAAGTTCAGATGATACAGGTGCAAGTGATACAGGATTCTCAATACATATTGGACAACAAACACATAATAGCACAGACACAGATGGTGGACAAACGACAATTTGGTTCGGAAAGGGGGATGCCAAGGATAGTCAATCATACAGAAACGGTACGGACGGATTATTAACTAATGGAAATAGTTATCTGATTATTTATAGCTGGGAAACTTCAAGTACGAATAATAAAACAAAATATGATACGATAGGTTCTATATATCGAATTGATGAAGATGATGAAACTAGCACCCACGAAGACACAACCGCTATTGACGAAGACGTCAACAATGCAATGGAATTTTATAAAAAATTATGGACTGGTATTGGTGATAGTTATATAACATTAGGTGGACATAACTCATCTTCCGAGAAAGACAGACTTTGGTTTGGAGAAGATGATGACAATAAATCCTCTTCTAGTCTACAAGTATTATTTCTTAAAGATTGGAACTATTTCCTGACACAAAATAGTGGAAATGATAGTGATATGGATGAAATAGATGATGGTTAAATTCTATTATATTCTTAATGGATGATTATGGATTGACAGCTTTAATCTCAGCATTTTTTATAGTTTCATTTTCATCAATTTATTGGAGCACAAAAGTCAAATCTCTATCAAAAGAAGAACAATTGGTTCTTTATAGCAAAAAGAAAGCATATGACATTTTACTTGAGACTATGGATAATTATTGGAAAGAAAATCCCAATGGCGAATTTAATGACTTTATGAAAAAAATGTGGCCCAGTGATTATAAAATAATTCTAAATCCTGACTGTAAGAGAGATTATTCAGAGTGGAAATGCCTGTTATATATGATCAAACCTAAAATTTTACATAATTAATTGACATATGCATCTGGATCATTTAAAGCTTTCTGCCATTCCATATCGATATTATTATTTTTTTCCTTATCTTTTCGTATTTTATTATATTTACCATCCTTGGACGAATCCCTACAAGAATATTTAGATGATCCATCTTTGTTTTCGCATGTCCACAAAAATGAATTATTTTTTTGACTTAATTCAATTTTATTTTTATTTTTCTGATTTGCTATTAAATTTTTGATACCACTTGAACAAACATATTCATTTTTGAAACCTTTTCGTGAACATTTAAAATCTTCCACAATTTTATCATTTTTAAGGCGTTTAAGTGTTGTTCCTCTAACTCCATTCACATTAAATTCTATTTTACCAGCTGTCGGGGCATATGCGGGACTTGGTGGTTTATATGGTGATTTGGGTGTTATATTTGATCCATAATCTATTAATTCTTTCCTATAATTCGGTTTTGGATTTGGATTAGTATCCTTTTTTTTCCTGTTAAAAAAGAAACCTCCTCCATTTTTTGTTTTTTTTTGAACTCGCTTATTTCGTTTTCTGGTATATTTTTTTGACATTATATATATATATATTTAACATTCATCCATTTCAATTTCTTTTTGCTTAGATGAAAAAAAGTAATGTCCAATCCTTTTTTTTCTCAATCCCATGATATATGGCATAGTAAACAAATCTCTAATAATACTATAAATTAAAATATAACCAACGACTTCTCCACACTTTTTATCACCCTGAAAAGACATTGCGGCAATAGCAAGAGCAATCCCAGGACTTTTTCGTGTAGAAACCATGACTAAAGCATCTTTCTTCTTTTCTTCAATCCTACAAATTGGAATATGACCAATTACTAATTGTCCATAAATCATAACAATCATACTTCCAAAATAAATATATGGATTATTTGGTGTCATAGATTTGATAAATGATTTACTAGCTATGTAACATGAGAATGCAGAAAATAAGAAAAATAAACTTACTTTTTGAAAATTTTTCCCTATTTTATCTACCATCTCTTTATTCCCTTTCTGTCTCAATTTATACCCTAACCCTATAATAAATAACACATAAATCATTAGATAAAACATACGCAAATATGGTAGTTCAATATCATCCATTCCTTCCTTATTACTAAATTTTGAATACAGCTTTATCATCAATGTGAACATTAAAGGAGTAAAAATAACACTTTCAATTAACGAACCAGTTGCCATTGCCAGAGCCAAAGGAACATCTCCATCAACAGTATAAGTCGCAACACTTGCTGCCCCAGTAGATGGAGTTAATGACATAATCATCAATCCATAAACATGATATATCGGGGGAGTAAAAGCAATGGAAATAAATAATGCTAAAAATGGATCTATAATATACTGATGGGCAAAAACATTCAAAAATAAATACGGATGTCGCACATCAATATCCTCGTATTTAATTGTTGTTCCCATTTTTATTAAAATAAAAGTAAGTGCTATAAAAAGAAAGATTGAAAATAAAAACATCAAATCAATAGCAAACATAACCTATTCCCTATAAAGTAGTTTATCAAATTATCTTTATTTAATAGTAAATAATAAATTTCACATCTTTAATTAAAAAACACAGTTTATACAATAAATAAATTATGTCATATGATCCATGTACCAATAACTATACAAGATGAACACATTTATGATATCTTTTACAATGTAGATAGATATATAATAATATCACCACAAGGATACCCACTTCATAATTCAATATTAAGTATTACATTGAATGAATCTAATTTTGATACTATAGCTTGGCGTCACGGGAGAAATAAAAATGCGGTTATTTATAGTTGTGTACAAAAGTATAATCCAAATATTACTCTTTACATCAATGATAAAAAATATGATATAAAATCTGTCCCAAAATTAGAGACTAAAAAAAAAGACGAAGTTTGTGCCATGATAATGGTTAAAAATGAGGATAATATTATACTTCAATGGATATTATATCATCAACATATTGGATTTACCAAATTTATTATTTATGACAATACTGGTTCAATTAAAACTAGGTATGAATCATGTGAAAGAAAAAGTGATTTGGAATCTATTCTTAAAAAACTTATTGACAAGGGAATTGTCACTATCGTAAAATGGATTTACCCTAAAAATAGTTCTACAAATGGACAAATTGCCGCACAAAACCATTGTCTATACTCAAATAAAGAAGCTAAATACATTTGGTTCGGAGATGTTGACGAATATATTAACTTGACAAACTGTGAAAATGAAAATATTGTTAAAGAACTTGATAAGAATTTCAAACAAAATACCGCAGGACTTCAAATTTGTTGTAAATTTTTCAACAATCCTGAATTAAAACCGACTAAAAACTATGAATTCTTAAAAATTACAGATAATAATTATAGAGATGACAAAATTCATTATTCATGTAAAAATATTGTTAATCCAAGTAATATATCAGTTATGAATAACCATTCTTTTCTTAAAAATTCTAGTTGTAATTCAATTCAAATGAATCATTTCAATTCAATCTATTTTAATCATTATTACTTTTTAAATAAGGCTGGTAGAGGTCTCGCTGAATGCAAAAAACCAAAAGACGACACGTTTACAAAATACTATGAAATACTAAATAAAAAATTAATGGAATACAAAGAAAACTAAACCCATTCAACTATTTTCTTTTTTGTTAATTTATAATTACGTTTATCTATAAAAGCCTGATACGTATTTGAAAGTTCTCCTCGTAAAAGAGCTATGAATAAACTAACATTGCCACATCCATAAATAATCATATTACATTCAGATAAAATATTTACTATTACTAAAAAATGTTGTATAATTTTAATTTTATTTTCATCTTTTATTTTGGATCTTCTATGTAAAGGATATTCGCCCTTATCTATATATTCGTCTATAATTATTATTTTATCTGCTGGAAATTCTTTCTGGAAGTTCATTATAAAACTAGCACTATCTGACTGAACTAAAAACTTTATTTCTGGATTATTAATAAGTATCTCTTTTGCCTTCATTATATATTCATCAGTACTTGGTATCGGAACCTCTAAACATTTATCGGTTGCACGATAATAAACACCACAAATATTTTGTAAATCTAGTTTATACTCATTTATTATATTTTCTTTTAAAATCATTAGTTCATTTGTCAAACAAAAATACTTTCTTGTCAAATGATGTGCGTTTTCAATATTTTTTATTTTACGAAAACACTTCCCTGACTCAGCAATCATACACCCTGGTTTCTTTAATTTATTATTAAAAATAATATTATTTTCGTTTATTCTAAAAAAAAAATCCCGTATATCCTTATCTCGTAATTGGACTGGCTTATAAAAAATATATTGTTTTGTAGAAATGAATTCTACATTATCACTCAACTCATTTCTTACATTTTTCAAATTTTTTAATTGTCTACATATTTCATCTAACATTGCGATACTACAAGAAAAAAACCCAGCATTATGAGTACATTCAATTTTTACCATAAATATTTACTCTTTTTTAATCAAAATATATAATTTTAAATTAAAGAAAACCAGAAAGACTATCCTGATTACTTATAATTAACTCATGTACATCCTGAATTACATCAGCAATAATATATCCACTAATAATACTGTAAACCGTAAAACGAACACTTTTCCACTTTTTTTCCCTCGGAAACCAACCAAACCAATCAGAATATTTCTCTAACACATCTGGGTCATCATCTTCATTTGGAGTTTCATAATCTGGCTTTTCTTTTAACGAAACACCACGTTGAAACACAACTGGATTACAAACAAATCCAGTTGCTTTACACAAACTAATCATAAATAATAGAATTCGGTATTTGTTCATTATCATCATATAATTACTGGATAATTCTTATACATCATTTTTTTTGGATTTCTTCATTTTCATTTTCTTTTTCTTTGTCTTAAATTTTATTTTTCCACCTAAATATGAACCGATTCTTTCTCCAGTATTTGTGTAAAATACTTTTTTACTCTTTTTATCACCAGTATCAAAATTGTTTGACCTAAACTTTCTTTTAAGTGTTTCTTTTCCCTTTTTAAATTCCTTTAATCCACTTCGTGTATCAATTATTTCTTGAATTTTTCTTCTTGTTGAATTACTCCCAGCAACATCAATAATATTTTCAAACATATCATTTTGTATTTTAAGAATATCTATTTTAGTAGGCAAATATAGTAATATTACTCTTATAAATTCTTCTCTATTCAAACTTGATGCAACATGCAATAATGAATTTCCATTTTTATCAAAAGTGTAAAAAGTATTTGATAAAATATGCTCTTTATTACTAGAAAGATAATACTTATATTCATTAAGTTTATTGTTCTCTATAAATCCAAATAGTTTTTTACTTCTTTCATGATATTCCTTTTCTTTAAACTTAAGTTTTTCAATCTCTTTATTACTATTACCATATTGGTCAAATCTCTCGTGGTACGGTTCAAAATTTGTTTCCCACGAAACACCATATTCAATTAACAAACTTGCTACATCATACTTTCTATTATTCAAAGCTGTTTTTATTAGGGTTTCTTTCTCATTTCTTATTCTTAAATCACTATAATAATCAATAATCAATTTTATGAATTTTATATCCCCTTTTCGTACAGCATGATGCCAAGGAGACCAATTTACAGAATCTCCTTGATTAAAAAAATAAAGACTAGCTTTTTCTCCAATATATTTCAAAGATTCATATGCTGTATATACACTTATATAATGTAAAATTGTTTCACCTACTTCATTTCTTGCGTTTACTATATCTTTTATTTTAATACCTCCATTTTCTAATTTCTTTATATGATTTAATATAATTATATCACATTCTAACAAGTTATCTATTTTAGAATCAATATCCATTCTAAATTTTTCACTAAATACCTTATCTTGTAATTCGATTTGATTTTTTACTTGTTCATCATATACATGGTCTGGACTAACCGTATCTTCATTTGAATCAATATCATTTTCATCAATATCTGGAACATATGAACCATTCTCAATAAATAAATGAATAATTTCTTCATCAGCGTTAGTTTTATATGCTATATATAATGGAATAGAAATACCTTCTTCTTCATTCATCATATTTGGATTTGCTCCAAACTTAAAAAGCATTTTTATTAATTCATAATTGTGAGTTATTGCATTTGTAGATACATATAGAGGTGTTTGATAATCTTCATTAATGGTGTTTACATAAACACCCTTTTTTAATACAAGTTCAACAATTTTAAGTAGATTTTTGGGAGAACTACCTAGATCATGAAAATCATTTATTGTAATAACAAGAGTGTGTAAAATAGAATATTCGTGATTTGATTCAGTATTTACATCAGAACCTTTCTCTATTAGAAATTTTACAACATCATAAGATATATTATCTTCATGTAGTGAACACGCATGATGTAAAGCAGTAAAGCCATCATCATCTTTTTGATTTATAAGGTCATTATTTTTTTCCAATATTTTATTAATTTCTTCAATATCTTTATCTTCAATTGCCTTTTTCAAATCATTAAGAGTATATGTGTTACCTCCTTTCTTCTTTAATTTTAATTTTGATTTTTTAAATCTTCTATACATAACCTTTATTAATATTTATTTCCGATTCTTTTTCTGTTTCTAATCCGGATTCTGATGTTTCATATTCATACATATTAACACTACTCTTGAAATTATGGAGATAAGAACAATATGGACAATGAAAATAGAAACAAGTTGGTTGAACTGAAACTGGATTATCAAGAGCCTTTTTCATAATTCTCATTGCTGATGGAAGTTTATAACTTCTTACAGCTAAAATTCCAGGATTTGTATGTCTTAAATTTACAGATGACTGAAGAAAATTCTGATAAGAAGTATCAAGAGGAAGTTTTGATTTACACATTACACAATGAACTGGTTTGGTTTTATTGTATGTTAAATTATCCCATATAGGTTTCCAATACTTACTCATTCTAATTTCAAATGGATTTAATGGGGGTTGTGATTTATATCCACCTTTTTTTTGGTTTTCAGATTTGTCGGTTTGATTATTCTTTTAGTTTTGGAAACCATTAAAAAAAAGAAATATAAAAATAATGACTTACACAAGAAAAAAATCTATACGAATTTCAAAAAAGACATTAAGAAAAAAATCTATACGAATTTCAAAAAAGACATTAAGAAAAAAATTAAAACAAAGAGATGGAAATTCGTGTGGAAAATGTGGGGAAAAAATGAATAAATATGAAATAACCATAGAACACATCAAACCAAAATCGTGTGGAGGAGAAGATAAACTTAATAATTTAAAACTTTTTTGTAAAGAATGTAATCAAAAATTGGGCAGAAAACACAGTGATTGTCTTCAAAAAAGCAAATCAATGCGTAAATGTTGTAAGAAGTATAAAATTACTAATTAAAAAATGATTACGGCATTATCATTTAAAGACATAGTGGTCAAATATTGTTTTAATAATGGAAAATGTATTGACAAAAGAAAAGGTTGAAGAAGACCTTGAAAATGGTTTGAGTATTGGTAAACTTGTGAAAAAATATTCATCAACAAGACCAAAAATTAGATATTTTATGAAAAAGAATGGATTGAAATCAAGAGTGCCTTCATTTAGTGAGGGTTATAATGAAAAAAAAGAATGTACTGCTAATGTAGTAGTCGAAGGTGTAATTTACGATATACAATGCACCGATTGTAAAACACTAAAACCTTGTACAGACTTTTATATAAGAAAAGCGAGAAATACATACAAGACGATTTGTATAGATTGTGAGATTGAATACAGTGTCAAATTATTAAAAAAAAAACGTAGAAATATTAAACAACAACTGGTAAATATAAAAGGTGGAGAATGTCAACATTGTGGGTATAATAAATCGATTTGGGCTCTCGAATTTCATCATAAAGATCCAACACAAAAAGAATTTGGAATTGGTAAGGTTGGAAATAAAAAAAATATTGAAAAACAAAAAAAGGAAGTTGAAAAATGTTTTCTATTATGTTCAAATTGTCATCGTGAGACACATTTTGGACTTCATCCAGAATACTTAGATGAAGTTGTGAAAGAAATAGAAAAGGGGGATGTTGTTTGCACAACATGTGGAGGAGAATTTACAAACGACAATTATTCTGGACACAATAAACAATGCAATCAATGTATCGCAAAACATGTTCGTGAGTATTATCGTTCAATTAAATTAGAGTGTGTGAATTATTTAGGTGGAAAATGTGAAAAATGTGATTATTCAAAATCTCAATGTGCTATGGAATTTCATCATAAAGAACCAGGAGAGAAGGATTTCCAAATATCAAAGCATCTAAAGAAATTCGGAAACTCACATAAAAAGGAATTGGATAAATGTATGTTATTGTGTTCAAATTGTCATCGTGAAACGCATGAACAATTGAATCTTGAAGAAGTTGAAAATGAAGATCATTAAAAAAAGCCCAACTCCACTCAAAAGAGTGAAATGGGCTAAAAGAGTCCGAACTATCGGATTTGAACCGATGACCTATGGATTTACAGTCCATTTTTCTACCTGACTGAAATAAGCTCGGTGAAACATTTAATCTCCCACCGCGATTCGAACGCGGGTTGTTAGAATCAAAACCTAAAGTGATAACCACTACACTATGGGAGACGATGGCTAAAAGACACGTGCCGGACTCGAACCGACGAGGGATAAACCCATAGGTGCTCAAAACCTACACAATAGCCGCTATGTGAACGTGTCATATATTACAATATCTATGCCATACGGGAGTCGAACCCATCCTAATGCTTTGCTTTATGCTTTTAGCATATATAAGAACATTGTGCGAACCGATACACTAATGGCACTTTTTCCAATTTATACACTTGGACAGTGTTTTATGCCATACGGGAGTCGAACCCGTCCTAATGCTTTGCTTTATGCTTTTAACATATATAAGAACATTGTGCGAACCGATACACTAATGGCACGTCCAATTTAAACACTTGGACAGTGTAAGTACGAGGAGCGGGATTCGAACCCGCGAACCCAAAGGAAATGAGCTTAAATCATTCGCGTTTGACCGCTCCGCAATCCTCGCATATTGTCCCC
>CERI01019096.1_pt1 | contig 12497 bp, 13 predicted proteins | sample 350261 | NCBI WGS metagenome assembly CERI01 (sample SAMEA2620979, study PRJEB7988) | marine metagenome | isolation source: saline water (ENVO:00002010), including
TGTGAATGCGGGGAAGATGATTCTATTGATGAGTTTGAAACACCAATTCAAATTGTATTTCATATGAAATTTTATAATTAAAATCTAAACCTTTGCACGATAAAATACTACCATATCACCTTCTTCGAATAGTTTTTTTGTTTTAATAGCCCTTGACATACCTGCCTGAGATACAGGACTACTTTCACCAGCTTCACGAACACATTTCCATTCACCCAATACCTTACCAGTCTTATGACAGACTTTTTCAACCGCTTTTGCTGTTGATGAGGTTGTGCTTTGTTCTGCAACACATCCCTTCAAATTAAAACCATAAAAACCTACACCATTTATACCATTTGTATGTATACTATAAAAAAATACATCTTTCCGACATTTGATGAAATGTTTCAATACACGTTTATCTACACGAGAATTGCTTGTTTCTTCAAATTTATTCACAAGATCACTCATTAATATTTTCGCATCTGGTGAGAATACACATTCATTTTCAAGAAACTCATTTATTTGTTTTTCCGTATCGTTTTTATTTTCCAAATTAAATTGATTATGATTAATTTCTTTCAAAGTGATTCCAAGATAACCATTTCCGTTTCCGTTTTTTAATCGTGTTGAACCACCGAATCTGGCGTCTAAGTAACTTGTAAATCGTTTCGTTTCTTCTCTATGTTTATTTTGAGTTGTAATTCGATGCCATCCAACAATAACTTTGCCATTTACTTCTTTGCCTGAACCAATAACACAGTGATTATAAATCCACTTATCAATGTCTTTTTTGTCTTCATCATTTGATTCTACTTGTGTAACAATTTCTTCATTTGGTGAAATGCATTCACGCATTTTTACAATTCTATCTTCGACTTCATGTTTCTCCTCTTTTGTAATTTTAACTTTCGTAATTAAATTATGTTGTTCTCGTTTAAAATCTTCAATTTCTGTGAGGTGTTTGCGAATTTCTTCGCGCAATTTTTGATTTTCAGCATTTAATGTATCATTTTCTTTTACGACCCTATGGAAATTTTCAATATTAAATTTACGAGTTTCAATAATATTCACAATAATACAATGAAAATTTTCAACCAACATATTCTCTTCTCCACTTACAATAATTTCCTTGTATGTTTTATCGCCTACAACAAGTGAAGTTAGATGCGGTTTTACACGACTGTCATGTGTAATAAGATTTTCAATTTCAACCTTATTTTGGACACGGAATGCTCCTGACAAAATGAAATCTCCAAACGTCTTACGATGATCACGAACACGTTGATTCAAATTGTTTGTTTGTCCGTATTTGATGTAGGTCTTATCGTCGTGGCTGAAAACACCCATATACACGCATTCCGTATTCAATGGAAATTGAAGAAGTGTAGTTCTCTCAATTGCCTTTTCTTCTTTTCTTTTTGCATCTTTTATATTTTCTTCATTAATTTTATTGATTTCATTTTCCTTTTCAGTTTCGAAATTTTTAATTTTCTCAGTAAGACAATCCGTTTGTTCAGAAAATATATTAAACATAATATTTTCTAGTTTTATGTAATAGTTATGAATTTCACGAGATTTTGTAGTATTTGAAACCATACAAAAACTTTTGAATGTATTAATATTCATCATAATTTTCTCAGTATTATGTCCTCCACTTCCAGACTTTATATTATTTGTTGAAATAAAGTAATCTTTATTCTCAGTGAAATTCTTTTCTAATACCGTTTTAGCATTACTTTTACGAGCAAAACCTAACCACTTCCATACATTACCAAGGTCTACAATATAATCTTTATTTGTGTCATACTTAACATAGCAATAGAAACTTGAAATAAATATCTTTTGTTCATTATCTGTAAATGTACATTTAATTCTGTCTAAAAATTTATTATTATATTCATCTGTCAATTTACTAACCGGATTTTTTTCAATTAAATCAATAATATTTACAGCCATTGTAATGATAATTTAATATATCGATATTTTCTTATACCATTTTTTGGAAGCAAAAATTTGCTACTAAGATTTTGCTTTACTTAGACTAGCAGAACTTTTTGCTTCCGAATTCTCGGAAGCAAAAGTTCAAGTTAAATTGATAATATATTAACTTTCGCTAACTCTCAATAATTAGCAAAATATAAATCTTGCTTATTTGACGACATAAGCAAGATTGTACACTAACTAGGTAATACTCTTCTGCTAGTCAGGTTGGAGTGTAACAATATACACCACAATGTAATATAAATAATTGGTTTGCTTTCAAATTTACGAAAGCAAAAGCAAAAACTCACCTAAATTAGAGAGTTATACTTGTGTACATTGATACTTGGCTTATTTGTCTTCGTCTTAAAGGCACTTGGGTCCCATTCTCTATCATCTTCGGGTGTTCGTACAACATTCCCATTATAATTCTTATTACTATACGCCCATATGTCCTTACTTCCTAATTTGAACGGTGGGTGGGTTTGAGCCTTATACCAAAAGACTTGATCCTCTATTTTATTGCTTTTTGCGTTATTATTAATGACTAAACACTCAAAGTTTTCAGTACATTGGTCCATTACTGCGTTAAATACCTCAAATGTTGGGAACATTCCAGCATAACACTCATATAATCGCCTTCTATTTTGAACTATATTTTCTCGAAGAATAAAAACATAATCTATATTGGTGCGTAAATTGGGTGGTATACCAAGTGCGTATTGCATAGTTATCAAAAAAAGCAATTTAAAATGCCTGCCATTCATAAATACTGAACGGACAAACTTGCTTTTGGTCCAACTCGAGTCATAAAGACAATCGTCAAGTATTAAAAAAGCATTCATATCAATATTTTTTTTACCAATAACATTTGTTTTTTTATCTTGTTCTCTCTTTTTTTGTAATAATTTTTGTTGACGTATTAAAACACGTTCAATTACATCCTCATTATATTCGTTATGAATAAAAATAGGTGGGACCATATCTCCATAAAAATTATTCGCCATTTCAGTCGCTGATATAACTGTGCCGACAGGTATTCTTTGTTGATAGTACAGTAGATCTTTTACCAGGTAGCTTTTTCCAGTATTTCTTTTTCCAATAAATACCACTACTTTATCGGAAGCAATAGACGACATATCAAATTTCTTAAGTTGAAGCTTCATATGCTATTAATCTAAACTTTTCATTTTTTTATCAATATAATTAACTCAATAATTTCTTTATTTCTTCGAGTTTTGTTTTCTTTATTATAAACATTGTATCACTATATGTCAATTGATTTCTAAACCATATACCTTCACTTATCTTACTAGGTAAACTGTTATATGTATTAGCATAATCATATACATTTTCATATATATCCAGCCAATTATCATCAATAAATAAAACTGGATCTATATCAAGCACCACAAAATTAGTTGTAAAATCCGTTTCACTTTCGTTCATCTTTTTATATTGGGCACGAAGAGAATTACTTGTAAACATAAACAGTTCATCGTCAAGTTTAGGAATATTTTTCCAAGGAACGCATTGACCTGGTTCAAGAAGTTTAAATGTTTCAACTACATTAAATAATTTTTGCTTTAAATCTGTCGTCCATTCGTGTTTGATACGCTTTAACTCTGGAATTCCATTTTTATCAAATCTTGGACAATTTGATTTTTTTACAGAATTTTTATCTATTTTTTTTCTATCGAGTTTGACAGGAAGAATGGATGTGAATTGGTTTACATTGAAATCAACTCTGTAATACAAGCCCTGATGTTCTGGATTTGGGGAATTTGTACATTTCTTTTTGGTTTCAACAATTGTACTGTAAAATCCAAGGCTCTCGGCGAGTATCTTAATGTCAAAAGATAATTGTTTGCTTTTTTGAGTAATAGAATATTGGTTTGAAGACACAGTCCCATCGGTATCAATTATTCCAGCAAGTAACTGTTTACGTTTTTCAAATGAATTTTTTAAATAGATTTCTGGAATATGCTTATTTCTATAAACACTTAAATCACGCAGTATATCCAAAAATTTATTTGGTTTACCTCGATCCGTATTCATGTAAAATGTTAAATTACTATCAAGTTCACCCTCTAAAACAGTTGTTTTTCTTTTACATCTTTCGTCAACTCTTATATTCATTTCATTTACAATGCCATAATTACACCACGTATCTTTAATAATTTTGTCAATTGTGGTTAAAGAAAAAGTTCCAGAACTTCCATCGCCTAACCAAAGACCAAATATATACGGTTCAATTGGTAGATTTTGTTCTTCATATTCAATAGAACGTTGTACAAATCTAAAGTTTTGAATATGTGAATTATTTATTTCATCTATTTGTAATTCAAATATATCTGAAATCTTATTTGATTTATTTTTTAATTCCTCTAATTTATTGTTGAATTTTTCTTCATCATTTCCATTAAATAGTTCGTTTCTTTGCTTAAATTTTTCATAATATCGTATTTTCCTCTTATTTCCACTCATTTTTGTTACATGGCAACCATAAAAGGTTGACGAAGGACAAACCAATATAGATTTTTGTGTTGACATTTTTCTCCAAATATAACTTATTAAAAAATATTCATTTCATTTTTTTATCAATATAATTAACTCAATGTAATATAAATGTAATATAAAAATGACACTTTGTACGAACTAAATCATCTCTAACTGAATAAATAATTTTCTTATATTATAAAATATAAATCTAAATCATGTCTGATCAGATTATTACCCGTTCTATGTCAAAGGGGTGCATTACTCGCTCAATGACTAATTATAACGGACGTATTACTCGTGCTATGTCACAAACGGGGGTTACACCAAAAACACCAATTCAAAAGGTAAAGATTGAGAAAGTTAAGCCATGGAAATACAAAGAACCTTTTTATAAATGTGGATTATGGCGTCTTCATGAAATTCCAGAGTCAGAGTTGGAACATATTGTTGGTTTCAATGGACCAGTCAAAATTAATACAGGGGTTTTGATTCATTCATATGATTATGGTGAGAGAAGACCTGACTGGCTTGTGGGGTTGACAGATACAGAACTATCTATTAAGGATATATTAACTATCGGGAATAAAGATCAACCAGTTACGATGAAACAACTTAAGAATGCTTTTGCCAGAATTCCAGGCTGGTCCTATAGAAATGGTAGAACATTTTGGTTTGAAGGAATTCGTTTTATCAAGGATTGCGAGTATTGTCATTTCACTGTCTACTGGGGAACTTAAAATTTTAATAAAATCTAAATAACGCTTCCCAATATCAATGAAAACACTTGTTTTTGCAGGTGAGAATGACTTTTCTTTTGCTCCATTAGAAGATGATTTAAATTCTAAATGTAATTGATTTCATAAATAATTAATTCTCAGGAATATTTGTATATTTTTAAAACAAAAAATGAATGATAAAAAAATTATAATACAAAATCAAAATTATGGAACTCCCCGAAGATATAATCACTTACTTGTTTTCATATGATTCATGTTTCAATTCTAGAGCAACTTGTAAATATTTTGAAATGGTAATAAGTAAGAATGTTTTATTCAAAGAAAAGATGCTTTATTTAGAGGAAACACTTCGATTTACACAAAAAAGTATCATATCTATTAGATATTGTAATCAACTTATTAAAAAACGAAATACATGTATACCAAAACAGATTATTAGTGTAGACCCATCAAACATTGATTTAGAAGATTTTCATATTATAAATGATAAATATCACGAAAAGGTTAGACCCAAATGCCACGCATGTTTAAAGAAAAACACTAACCGATGTTATTATAAAGCAATTAATGGAACACTTTTCTGTGGTATACATAAAAATAACTCAAAATGTTATTGGATATAAACATATTTCATTATCTGCTAAATTTTATATATTGTATCATTTATATGGGATTTGAAACAAGCTTAGTATTAACTAGTATATTCATATTAATAATAGTAGCCATTTCATTAGTTATTTTCTTATTCATGACAGAACGAACTTATGAAAAAGAAACTGATGTGAATTGGCACTACGTCCACAATAGACATTATGGTCCTAATAACGAAAAAAGGATTGTAAACAGATTAAGAAGACATAAAGATAATGAAAATTGTCATTTAATATGTAAATTTTGCGAAAATCGTGGATATGAAGACTGTTCCGATCTTTATGGCTGCGAATGTCCAAGATCTGAAAAACAAGATGTAACTGAATATGAAAAATTAATGAAACATAGAGAAGGACAAAATATACCATTCAACGTAGAAACTCCCTGACAACTACCACCTTCTGACCAACGACCACGAGTTTAATTGAATTAACTATTGGATTCTTTTTTTAGATGGATTTCGCATTTCACGAATCTTATTAAGAATTTGTTTTTTTGTAAGTTGTTTTTTTGATTTGCTTAATTTCCATTTTTTATTTTTTTTATCTGTTTTTGCTTTGAGTGTTTTTTTGTTGTTTTTGGAAGAAATTTTATAGTCTAATATGCCAGTTTTACCATCATCCATTTCTTGATATTGCTCACGAAACACGGGTTTGTTATTCACAAATTGTTGTGTAGAAAATGCAAACATTGATCTCTGAAAGCCAGTCATATGACTTATATAAATATTTTTAAAGAATTGTACAAAATGAAGTTGATGCTGGTTTTATATCTTCTTTGACTGGTTCTGTTGTGGAAACAGTTAAGTTGGGTTTTTTACAATTATCTTCCATATCATTACATCTTCGACTACTTATTTTACCTAAAGTCTCTTTCTTTTCATTAGGAGTATTTTCACTTTGACGTTGGTCAGATATCTTCTTACAAAGAGTACACTCATTTTTTACCCATTTTTCATATGGTAAATTCGTTTTACCTTCATTTTTAAGGGTTGTATATCTATATTTCCTATCATTCGCCTTTTCAATATCAGTCTTTACCGCAAATCCTTGAACCCGAATTTTCTTCTCATGTTTTTCATGTTTTTTTTCATTATAAGCCCGATCTCTATTATCTTGAATTCTTCCATTGGGACCTAATCCAGCAGACTGTTTTTTGCGACGTAATGTTTTTTTTGATTTATCATCTTTATTACCGATTAACTTTATACGTTTTCGTGTCAATTTAGTTTTATTGTTCTTCGCCATTATATATAAAAATTTTTAAATTTATCCAATATTAGAAATGATAATTTCTGGTAGGAATACTTTCATAAGATTTGGTGTTTTAAAATGCGTGTATTTATTTAATATTATATAGTAATTATATTTTATGTTAGTTCTTCCTGTATCTATTGGTGAAGCAATAGATAAACTGACTATTTTACATATAAAACTTGAAAGAATTAATGATAAACGAAGAGATGATATAATTAAAGAATACGATATTCTCTATGAAAAATTAAAGGATTTCTTGATAAAATATGAAAGTTTATACTTATCTATGAAAAAAATAAATATCATCATTTGGGATCAAATGGATATATTAAGGGACGGAACTACAAGTGACGAAGTTTATATGAAACTATGTAAAGAATGTATTCAAAGTAATGATATACGATTCCGTATAAAAAACAAAATAAATTTAATATCAAACTCTGAATTAAAAGAACAAAAAAGTTACAAAGTAAACAGACTTGTTATTCATATAAATTGTGAACATGAATGTATAGGTTTGTTAATAGGTCCTATCAAACATTTTTCTTATATTTTTGATGAAATTATTATACAATCACATGGTAAACTAGATGAACTCAAAAGAATATTTGATTATGATAATACAATAAAGTATAATATGAATTTAGACAATATTGATATTAAGCAGTCGTTCGTTTTTGACAAAAAGTCATATACAAAGGAAGAAATATATAGGATAATGAATGTTTCAGATGAACTTTTACAAAGTCTTTAATTTTTTAAGTGGATTCCCCACATATACCCCAGGTTCATTAATATCTTTAACAACATTACTACCCATACCTATAATAACATTATCACATATAGATACATGTTCTCTAATTGCCGAGTTTGTACCTATTAGAACTTTATTACCAATATTACAGTTTCCAGATATATTTACACCTGGACTACAAGTCACAAAATCCCCTAAAATTGTATCATGTCCTATGGTTGAATTCAAATTAACATGATTAAAATCACCAATTTTGATATTCGTTGTCAAGATGTTTCCAGCACATATTATACTTCCCTTTCCAATGTGTATATTTTCCGGATCAAGTAATAAATCATTATCGTGAATATAAGTAATATAGTTTAAATCTTTAAATTCATTGTATAATTTACTTCTAATAAATGGATCGCCCATTCCTAATAAAATCTCACATTCTTTGTCAATATCTTTAATATTTACAAAGTCGTTTTCACTTTTATCCACAATATCCGATATGAATTGAACTTGAACTTGATTTCTATATTTTGAAAAAATATAGTATTTTAATTCTTGGGTAAATCCACCTTTACCAAATACACCAATGACCCTATTATTATTTCTTGAATTTATCACGGTTGAGTTAGTTGTAATGAATCTTGTTTGAAAAATTCTTCTCATATAATTTAATCATATTTTAAAAATTCTTTTACATTTTCATAAACATACATACCACCTCCTGCAGAAGGGAATGCTCTTAAAAAAACTAATCCTATACCACTATAAGCTCTTCGAATATCTAAACTTTTAATTATATCTAAATATCTTTTGTCTTTAAATATGAACTTATTTGTTTTTATTGTATCTAGTGGATAGACTACAGACCACATTGATAAAGACGCCATTGTACCATTTATGAAACTATTATCATTATATTTAGAAAAGATATTATACGAGTATAGAAATAAGAAACTACTTATTGTATTTCTTAATATTTCAACATTATATCCATTGTATATTTGGTTATTAAGGTTTTTCGCAATTGTCTTTTTAAAATCTAATTTATTATTATAGATGTAGTTTGAATTTATTGAATTTATTGGTACCATATAAATATTTGAGACAATACTTGGAACTAAAGATGCTACAAATGGGGAATCGTAGTTATTCTTCAATTTTTCATAAACGGCAAAACTAATGCTCCTATCTAATGGAACCGCAAATAATGGTATGAATAACCCACGAAATAAATTTCTACTATTTTTTTGTAAGGCTTCAATCGCATTTCTTTCTTGATTACTTTGTAATTTTATTCTGATATAATCAAATGGATAACTTATACAAACTCTTGTTATACCTTGTAAATAACCAGGTATTAATAAACCTATTGATTCTTTATAATCATTAAACATAGTTTGTGATATATTATAATTCCGACATCTATCGTGATAAGTAATCTTTTATTTGTATACATATATGTTTCTGTTCCTGTATTGTTATTTCTGGGAATGAAGGAATCATTATACCTGGAATTTGAAAAACTTCAGAATCGTGTTTTTTTATTGTCTGAAGATGTGGATGAAATGAGATATCATAAAAAAATGGTCGTATTTGGATTAGATTTGTGTTCATAAAATGTTCCATATCATCATAGTTTAGTTTTGGAACAAAGAAACTATACATCCAACATGCTGATTTAGTTGTCTTATCTTTTGATATTTTTATAAGTTTACCTTCATCAAATAGTTCTTCAAGAAATTCATCATATATTTTAAAAACGTTTTCTTTCATTTTTATTATATTTGATAAATCATTAACTTGGTCGTATAAAAAAGCTGCTTGGATATTTGTCATTCTATAGTTATATGCAAGTTTGTTGTGGATATACCTCTTATCTGTCATCCCATGACTATATATACTTTTCACGTATTCATACACATCGGTATGATTTGTAAAAAATGCCCCTCCTTCTCCAGTTGTAACTGATTTATTTCCATAAAACGAAACTGAACTACAAAGAGAATGATGAGACATTCCTGAATATTCATCATTATATTTTCCAGTGAAACCTTCACAATTATCTTCAACAAAAATTATATCAGGACGCATTTTTTTTAATTTGGGTACATTCACAATGTTACCTAAATTGTGAACAATAATTACTGCTGAACCACTTTCTAGTGTATCAATATAGTCCTTTGTTATATCTATGTTATATGTTTGTGGGTTTAATTTTAATACTTCTAATTGAGAATAATCATATTCCATTAATGGACAATTCCATGCGGCAATAAATACGCAATTTGGTACATATATCTTTGTTATTTGTGGATATTTGAATTTAATAGCCAAAAATAAACAGTGTGTTGCTGCGGTTCCATTATTCATCAATATACAATGTTTGACTCCTAATTTGCTAGTCAAAATCTGTTCACAATTTTTTACATATATTCCATAATTACTTATCCAGTTTGACTTTATAGCATCTAAAGCAGATTTTTTATAATTATCAAGCATTGGTTTGTAAATTGGTATCATTAAATAAAACATTTACAATTTTTTGTTTTATATTTTTAAATTATCCCAAAGAAAATTAAATACCAAATTTATTTTTCTTTAAAAACTATATTATATATTACTGTATAATGAATAAATATGAAGAGGCTTACATAATTGGTCATGGTGGATTGGGAGATAACATAACAATGTTGGGTTCTGTCAATTTTCTTTCGCAGTATTACAAAAGGGTATATTTGGCGTGTAGACATGTTTATGAACCAAATATCAAATTATTATTAAAGGAAAATCAATTTACTTTTCCATATAAACCAGAACATAAAACCACGTTTATGCCTCTTGTAAAACATTTATATGATAAGGAGCGTACTGATATATTCTATTGTGGAATAATTAAAGTAGATATACCTATAAAAATTACACATCCAGCTATATTAAACTACGAAAAAACAAACAAATATTCAACCAAATACCAACATATAAGTAAATTTTATAATAATATGAACTTAGACCTTAAAATTTACTGTGAATTTTTTAATATAGATAGTTCAGTTAGAAGTAAAGAATTATACGAAAATGTAAAGCATTTAAAAATTGTTTTTTGTCATACACAAGGTTCTAATCGCAAAATTAATTTATCAAAAGATGTTGAACTACTACAAAATAAACCAGAATATATCGTATTGTGTACTGATAAAAATGTATATGATAAAAATCATCCATATTTTAAACTAGCGGGAATGTTTGTTAATTTACTTGTACAAGAATATATAGATATTATTATAAATGCTGATAAATTTTACATGGTAAATTCATGTTTTTCATGTATAGTCCTTCCTCTACATAAAACCAATCGTCTTAAATCATCAAATGAAACATTGAAAATTAAAACTACATCCCCTCATACAAGATATAAAAACAATCTTATCTATTTGGGATTTCCTTAAATTCACAAAAAACTAGACAACTAATTTTAAGTATAAAACTAACTGTGTATAATTCACTATTCATAATGAACGAAGTTGCTGATAATATTAAACCTGATTCTCTTAATAAACTTTTGAAAGGTATTGTATCGGAAACAGCACCCAATATTAATATCAATTCTAATTTAGAACCAATTATTTCATATATCTCATCACTCGCATCATATCAATGTGAGAGTGAAAGTTTTCATTTATTTGAATGGGAAAAAACATGTAAAGCTTATCTTCAGCCGTTTCTTGGAGAAGAAAATTCTTCTAATGTAACTAAAAAATTTATGGATGAATCTGAGAAACTCGTCCCAAAGCGAGAAACTGTCCTGGATATTCCAGAAGGAGAAGGTGAAATTTTGTGTAATGTTGAATTTAAGCTTGCTTATGGTGGTAAAATTCTACTCAACACTACAAACTTCCATGTTCGTCGTGGACGTATTTATGGTCTTCTTGGTCACAATGGTTGTGGTAAATCTACTCTCATGAGAGCTATTTCCTCTGGGCAACTTGCGGGTTTCCCTGGTGCGGAACAGTTGATGAAACTTCGTACGTGTTTTGTAGATCACGACATTGACGGTTCAGAAGCAAATACACCAACTATTGATTTCTGTCTTCAAGATCCGATTCTTGCACCCCTTGGTCGTGAAAAGATTCGTGAAAAACTTCTTGGTATGAATTTTACAGAAGAACTTATTGAAAAACCTATTAATATGCTCAGCGGAGGCTTCAAAATGTTACTTGCCCTAGCACGTGCTGTTCTTTCAAATGCTGATTTGATACTTGGTGATGAGATTACAAATCATCTTGATGTTAAGAAGCAAGCATGGATCAGTGATTTCCTTACTGGACCTGAATGTGCAAATGTTACTACTATTGTCATTTCACACGACCCTGTATTTTTAAACAGAGTATGTACTGACGTAATTCATTATGAAAACATGCGTCTTAAGCGTTATACGGGTAATTTAGACCAATTCATGGAACAATGTCCCATGGCTAAATCATATTTCACTTTCAAAGAAGCTGATGAAATGAAATTCATCTTCCCTATACCTGGTCCTCTCGAGGGCGTTAAATCCAAGACAAAGGCTATTATGCAGGCTAAGAACATGACATTTACTTACCCAGGTGCTTCTAAGCCAACTCTTGAAAATATTTCTGT
>CERI01117500.1_pt1 | contig 12487 bp, 7 predicted proteins | sample 350261 | NCBI WGS metagenome assembly CERI01 (sample SAMEA2620979, study PRJEB7988) | marine metagenome | isolation source: saline water (ENVO:00002010), including
GTTAGCGAAGGTGGTGAAGGTGATGTAGAAAAAGGAGGTGGAGATTTTGAGGGTGGTGAAGAAGGAGAAGGAGGTAATATGGAAGGTGGTAAGAAAGGTAAGAAGAAACCTGTTGCTAAGAAGGTTCCTGCTAAGAAGGCTCCTGTGAAGAAGGCTCCTGCTAAGAAGGCTCCTGCTAAGAAAGCGAAGAAATGATAATTTAATAAAATATCTCTTTTTTTTGATCAATATCAAATGTATTTTGATGTGAAGAAGTAGGAACGTTTTTAATAGTAGGTATATATGTTAAAATAAAATCAATATTATTAGTATTTTTTTCAGTTTTTTTTTCAATTGGAAATTTTTGTCTAACAGTTTCCATCATATTTTTAGAAACATTTTGTATATGAACAAATAATCTTTCATCTTCACTTTTCCATCTAAAAGCTAATTCCATACGAAAAGATATAATTGCTAAAAAAATTGAAGAATATAATATACCAAGACGTTTCTTTCTACTCGATGATTTCCAATTATATATAAATAAATTATATGTATCTTGTATATATTGACTATTATTTGAGATTAACGTTAGTAAACCCCAAAGAAACCATATACAATCATGATCTTTGTGAAGAGTAGTATCAATATAAATATTACGACGGCAAACAAATTCGATACATAATCTTAAATTATTTACAGTATATGGAAGATTTTCATTACTACAATTCCTTAATTCAATAAATAAATTCTTAAAACAATTAGCTATTTTTGATGCAATATTATACGATTCACTTTCTATTGATGGTAAAATAGTTTCAAAATGTACAATATCAAGTGAAGATAATGGTTCTTTAAAAAAAGGTAATAATCTTTTACGTAATTGATGTATAGAAAGTAATTTTTGTTCTTGTATATTTTTACAAAGAATACACATTTTAGTAACTAAAATAAGAGTATCATCAATAATAACTTTTTCATTAGAAAGAAAGGAATATGTTGAATGTATAATATCATACCATTTAAATGCATAATTAATATTAATATTATAACCAATATAGTTACATATAAGAATCAAAGAATTTTCAAAATCTTCAAAGCCTTCTTTTTTATGTAGAATAATACAAACTTCTTCAAGTGAAGATTTAACATTACCATCTAAAATTGAATCATAAATCATTTATAAAGAAAAAATTTTAAAAAATATAATGAATTAACAAATAATGTCTTCAAAACCTAAATCTGTACCTAAAGGAAATTTTAACAATCACGATTTATGTCTTTCCGTTATTCAAAATTATAAAAAATATAAAAATGGAAATAAATTCTATAATCCTCATACTAGTAGACAATTAACAAGTAAAGCATCAATAATGTTAATAGTGAATCAATGTAAAGAAACATTATTAAAATCACGAAAACAAGGAAAATCAATACCAAGTTTTTCACATTCATCAAGTTCTTCTAAAAGTTTAATAAGTGGTCCATCTCCTTCAATTCCAACTGCTAATTCTAGCCCAACTAATACAGTTGCTAAATCTGGTAAAGTATCAAACTCTGTAAAATCAAGTCCTTCAGTGAAATCATCTTCAAGTCCTCCTGCAAAATCAGGTCCTGTAAAAAACACAATTTATCAAAATTATGACGAATCCTATAAAAATTTTAAAAGTAAATTTAATAACAATCTTGAAGAATTATTAGAAAGTGAATCTAAATATTTAAATGATTTTCAATTTTTGTTACAATTAAAAAAATTCCAAAAATATTGTGAAAAAGTGAAAGGTAAAAAAGAAATTGATTTTGATGATTATAAAAATATTATTGAATCTACTTTGGAATTATTTAAAATATTTAGAAGATTTTCATATCCATTTAGTATCCAATTTTATGATAAAAATTATGAAAAAAAATATATACAATATTTATACAAAAAAAATTATAATAATTTTTATTATAATCATACATCTGTATTAAATTTATCTAGTAATCAAGATATATTAGAAAATACATTAAAAAATAAAGTTGGAAACTTTGAAATTACAGAAACTATGAAAACATCTATTAAAGATAAAGAAATATTATATTTACCTTTTGTTATTATTTTTAGTGATGAATCAAAAAATTTAAATAAATATAAATATAATACATCAAATGATCTTGGTATTCTTAAATTTATTATAGAATATTATATAAATGAAAATATTCCTCAAGATTTTACAATTAAATATGATAATCAACTTGATGAAAAAATGAAAAAAATAGAAAATAATCTTGGTAAAGATATTACTAATGTTCTCATGAATAATAGATTACTTATTAATAATAATACAATTTATCTACCAAATTATGTAAATCCATATTTTCATTATGAATCAGAAACTGATAAATATTTTTTATCACATATAAATGTTCATGATTTTACAAATTATTTACAAAAATATCAAACATTTAATTTATATAATTATGAAATACGTCTTATTGGTGATAATTATATTGGTAATACTACAAGTAAACCTGTTAATATAGCTTTAACATATTTACAAAATGAAGTTTCATCTGTATTACCAAAAGAAATAAAAGTAAGAATTACAAAAATATTAAAAAATTTTATGAATGATGATCGTAAAAAATGTGATGAATTATATTTATATCATGGTACATCTGGTTTAATTCATTTTGAAAATAAATTTGTTTTAAGTTCATTTATGTCATTAACTGCAAATATAAATATTGCTATTAGATATGCAAATAATAATGCAATAACATTACATAGTGTTTCTGGTTGTATTTATTTAATTAAATTAAAACAAGATAGTAAATATATTAACTTAATAGATACTTTACATCAATTTATTTTATGCCCAGGTACTGTTATTAAAGTAAATGATCAAATAAATATTAATAATGTGAAAATAATAATATGTGAAATAGAAGAAAGTCCAAATAAACAATATTTACAAAATTTAAAAGAAAAAGTAGAAGAAAATAAAATTAAATTTAATAGAGATGTAGATTTGAAACAAAGTGATTATGATTTTTATAAGATAATAGAAAAAGATAATGAAAAATTCATTAGAGAATTAATAAATCAATATAATATGAAAGTTAATGAATATAAAATTCACGGAAAATCATATTTTAGTACAGATTTACTAAGTATGATATCAATACCTAATAGTTATGGTATATTTTTAAATAATTATATGGGTTTAAAATATACTTTACATCAATTTCTTATAAATCATATTTATACTATGATGAAATTTCCTATAGTTGAATTAAATTTATTTAAATATGATACAAATGGTGATATTCGTACTACTTGGATTTATGATAATGAATATGGTACGGGTAAAGATAAATTTAAATATAATGTTAATAATTTATTAATTGATGTTATGACTTCATTTTGGACTTGTTATGATGAAAAGAATTATATTGTGAAATATACCAATGAAAAACAATATAAAAATGTTTTATTAGTAGATTGTGGTTTATATTCTAAATTTTTAACTGAAAAAGTAAATTTTCAAGTAGGTTATCAACCATTTGAATATATAGCTTTATTAAGACATATAGATGTGAAAGAAAGTGATTTAAATAAAATTAAAGAAACTTATTTAGATAATATTAAAAATTTAGATTTAAATACAATTAAAAATAGATTTATTGCATTAATTGATAATATAATAGATAAAACAAAATATAAAGAAGAATATGAAGATTTGAAAAAAATGATAAGAAATATAATAAATGTAATAGAATATAGAAAAGATTTCATTGAATTAAATATAGATAATATAATAGAACAAATGAAAGATAAAATAACAATGAAAGGTGGTAGAATGGAAATTGAACAAAAAGATAAAGTAAAATCTAAATCTCCTAAATCTAAAAAAGATAGTGATATGTATAAATTATTACCATTGGAAGTATTAAGAAATATGAGAATGGATGTAGGTGAAACCTCAACAATGACAGTAAAAGAATTCAAAAAACATGAAAAATATATAAAAAATGATAATAAAAAATGAAATGGAATAATATATAAAAATGTATGGTAATAAAAAAAATCAAGCATTAAACATTAAAAATATAGAAGATGTTAAAGAAGAAACTTTAACAACAAAAAAAGATGAAGTTAAAGAAGAAACTTTAACAACAAAAAAAGATGAAGTTAAAGAAGAAACTTTAACAATAAAAAAAGATGAAGTTAAAGAAGAAACTTTAACAATAAAAAAAGAAGATGATGATATTGATGATTTAATATCAAAAGTAAAAAATGTTAATATTGAAGATAAATTTGTTATAGAACCAACAAATTTAGATATAATCAATATTGAAAAATTACAAGAATATATAAAAAAATATATTTCAAATAGAAATGAATTATATATGGAAAAGAAATCAAATTTATGGTTAGAAAGTATATTTACAGAATGGTGGATCGCAAAATCTATAAATGGAAAAGAGATAGGAGCAGGAAATTCTCCAATTGATATTCATAAAGATAAAATAGGAATAGATGTATTTAATGTTTGTTTAAACGGAAATATGACAAATGAAAAATCAATAATGCAAAATTTTACATCAAGTGGTAAAGATTTAGATACATATTTTACAAAAGAAAATTATGATGAAATTGTAGAATTGTTTAAGAAAGAGTATATAGAAAAAATATTGAAAGTATATCGAACATATAAATTAGATGAATTGTATTATATAGGTTTTATTTCAACAAAAAAAGAGATATATATGACAATATTGAAAGTAAATTTAGATATATTACAAAGTATAAATTTAATAACGGAAAAAGTATGTAATAATAAGAAAGATATATGTTCAATAAATATAAAAAATATGATTAAAAATGATTTTGGAAATATTAAATTATATAAAGCAAAAAAAAGATTAGAACTTCGATTAAATAAAAATATTTTACAAAACGAACATTGTATTAAATTATTTCCATAATTTTTTCTGCTATCTTCTCCACTACAGGTATTGATACACCATTTCCTGCTAAAGTATATAAGGCATTATCTGATAAATTTGAAGGTAATATATAATTTTTAGGAAATCCTTGTAAATTAAAACATTCCCTAGGTGTTAATTTACGAATACCTTTATCATCAAGTAAAAGAGGTACATTATGACCACCTGTACCCATATTAGCAGTTAAAGTGGGGCAAACATTATTTTTATTTTCTCGAACATAATATCTTCTATATTGATATAATACATTCTCTTTAATATTTTTTGTAATATTGTCAACACATGTTTGATATATTTTATATTTATCAGTATAATAATATTTATCAGGAATATTATCTTCTATAAAATCTATTATTTTATCATTTTTACATGTAGGAAAATCAAATTTTATTGATAATTCTGGATTTTTAAAACATATTATATAGATTCTTTCTCTATTATGTGGTATATTTGTGATTTTACAAGTATTTATGATATCATAATAAATAGTATATGATAATTTTTCAATATTTTCTTTTATAATGTTGAAAGTAGTACCATTATCATGTGATTTTAGATTTTTTACATTTTCCATTATTATTACTTTTGGTGATTTTGCTTCTATTATTTCTAATATTTTCCAAAAAACGTTGGAACGTTCATCTTTAAATCCTTTTTGTTTACCAGCAATACTAAATGGTTGACAACTAAAACCTGCACATAAAATATCATGTGAAGGAATATCTTCAAGTTTAAGATCTAAAATATCAAGATTATTTAATTTAATGGAATGATTTTTGTTATATATATTTTCACTTTTTTTACAAAAATCATTTGCGAAAACACATTCAACATTCTTAAATTTTGAAAATACATATGAAAATGCACCTGTACCTGCGAATAAATCGACTAATTTATAATTATTTAATGAATCAAGTAAATCTTTATGAAAATTTTCCATATTAATATATTTTATCTAAATATATCATTTTTATATAAAAAATATTTAGATAATTTAAATAAATAATGGAATTTCATTCTAAAGATTTCGATAATGATGAACCTATTTTAAAAGATAATCCGAATCGATATGTACTTTTTCCTATTAAACATGAAGATATTTTTAAAATGTATAAAAAAGCTTCATCTGTTTATTGGGTAGTAGATGAGATAGTATTTTCACAAGATTTAAAAGATTTAGAGAAGATGAGTGAAAATGAGAAACATTTTATAAATCATGTATTAGCATTTTTTGCGGCGAGTGATGGAATAGTAATAGAAAATTTAGGAACAAGATTTTTAGAAGAAATTCAAATTCCAGAAGCAAAAAATTTTTATTCATTTCAAATTGCTATTGAAGCCGTTCATTCTGAAGCTTATTCTCTTTTAATTGATACTTATTGTAAAAACGAAACTGAAAAAAGTAATTTATTTAATGCAATTCATAAATTTCCGGCTATTAAAGAAAAGGCTGATTGGGCAATAAAATGGATACAAAATAAAGAATGTTCATTTGCACAGAGATTAGTAGCTTTTGCGATAATAGAAGGAGTATTTTTTTCAGCATCATTTTGTGCAATATTTTGGTTGAGAAATAGAAATTTACTTCCAGGTTTAAGTTTTGCAAACGAATTAATTGCAAGAGATGAAGGATTACATACAGAATTTGCATGTTTAATTTATTCTAAAATTAAACATAAATTACCAACAAATTTAATAAAATTAATGATAGAAGAAGCAGTTGATATTGAAGCTAGATATATTACAGAAAGTATTAAATGTCAAATGATAGGAATGAATGGAGATTTGATGAAAGATTATATTAAATATGTTGCAGATAGATTATTATTAATGTTAGGATATGATAAAATATATTATAAAGAGAATCCTTTCCAATTTATGGAATATAGTTCTGTTGATGGAAAAACTAATTTTTTTGATAAAAAAGTAAGTGAATATCAAAGAGGAACGATATCATTAGATAATAAAAAAATTCCAGATAAATTTGAGATAAGTGATGATTTTTAATTATGTATTTAATTTATAATCTTCATAACAACTTTTCGAACAAATATATGTAATATTTTGTCTTGATATAAATGATGTATTACACATTATACAAAATGTATAATTTGAATTTTCTTCATCAATAGAAGAAATATCAGTATCTTCAAACGATTGAATAAGATTATCCATAATACTTTATTTTTACAAAGATATCATTTTTTTATATAAAAAAATGATATTATAATTTTATTATATGTAATTAATGGAAAAAAATATTGAAAAAATATTAAATACTTATTTCGAAAAAGGTGGTGATATAGCTTGTTGTAACCAACTTGTATCCCATCAAATCGATACATTTAATGAATTTATTGAAAAGAAATTAAATGAAATTATTAATGGTTTTAATCCTATAAGAATCAATAATAATTGGAATACTGAAATCCATGATTATGAACAAAAAATTCAAATTTATATTGAAGAACCAAAATATACAAAACCAATTTATAAAAAACAAGATGGTACTCAAATTACAATGACACCTTATATGGCACGTTTAGATAATTTAACTTATTCAGCCGATTTATATGTTATCGTTCGTGTTGTCGTTGATGTTTATAATACTTTCGAAAATATTACTGAAACTACTGAAAAAAAAATTGATAATATCTTTATTGGCAAACTTCCTATTATGGTTGGTTCTAAAGCTTGTATTACAACAATGTTACCTCAAATAAATGAGAGTGAATGTATTTATGAAATAGGAGGTTATTTTATAGTAAATGGTAATGAAAAAGTTCTTGTTAATCAAGATAAAATTAAAGAAAATCATGTATTAATCTTTAAATCAAATAATGATACAGCTATGCATGCAGAAATTCGATCTATGACGGATAATGTACATTCTCCTCCTAAAACATGTTCCTTATCTATGAGTACGAAACCTAATTATATGGGTAGAATTATTAGGTTAAGTACGTCATTTCTTAAAATTGAAATACCAGTATTTATTATATTTCGAGCATTAGGAATCTTAAGTGATGAAGAGATAATTTATCATATATTGTATGATTTAGATACACAAATAAGTTATAGTTTATTAACAGAATTAAAAGCATGTTGTGATGATGCATGTGGAATATATACAAAAGAAGATGCAGAACAATTATTATTAAAATATTTAACTGGATCTCAAAAGATACAAAAAACAATTAAAACATTAGATTATCATATTAAGAATGATTTATTACCACATATTCAAGGTATGCAAAATAAAGCATTATATATTGGATTTATGATTAGAAAAATGCTTATGACTTATTTAGGATATGAAAGTTATGATAACAGGGATAGTTATATGAACAAGAGAATTGATAGTCCTGGTATCTTAATGGCTAATTTATTTCGTCAATGTTATGGGAAAATGACTAAAGATATGAAACAAACTATTGAAAAAGATATTAATCTATGGAGATCTCAATCTAGTTCGGTTGCCGATGTTGTTAGTAATCGTCATCAAATTATGAAATATTTTAAACAATCTCTTCTTGATTCTTGGCTTAAATATGCTTTATCTACTGGTAATTGGGGTATTAAATCCATTGGAAGTTTTCAAAATATCAAACAAGGTGTATCTCAAGTTCTTAGTCGTATGTCTTTTCATAGTACTTTATCTCATTTAAGACGTATTAATACTGCTATGGAAAAGAATGGAAAATTAGTACAACCTCGTAAATTAGATAATTCACATTACGGAATGATATGTCCTGCGGAATGTTTTGATCCGGATACTCCTATCTTATTGTGGAATGGGACTATTAAAAAAGCAGAAGATATTATTATTGGAGATTATTTAATTGACGACAAAGGTAATTCAGTAAGAGTTAAAAGTACATGTTCTGGAGAGAAAACTATGTATGAAGTAGTACAAAATAAAAAGAATTTCATGAATTATACTGTTACTGATAATCATATTCTAACTCTAAAAGCACGAAATCATATGAGAAACGCAACAACACAGAATAGAAAATATAATTTGAGATGGTTTGATATAAAATTATTAAAATATGTATCAACGAATTTTGATAGCAGAGATGAAATGGAAAAATTTAATTCAAAAATTGATGATGTTATTGATATTACAATTGAAAAATACTTATCTTTACCGGAAACTGTCCAAAAACAATTATATACATTTAAATCAGATGGAATTAATTGGGATACTAAAGAAGTTGTATTAGATCCTTACATATTAGGAATGTGGCTTGGAGATGGATTATCTACAGGAAAGGGTTTTATAACAGCAGATGAAGAATTACTTGAAGAATGGATTAAATGGGGAGTAGAGAATGATGCAATTATTACAAAAAATAAACAAAAATATAGATATACTATTAGTTCTGTTGGAGTTATTTGTATGACACCACTTAAAAAATTATTGGACAAATATAATTTAGTTAATAATAAACATATTCCGTTAAATTATATAGTAAATGATCGTAAAACAAGATTAGCCGTTTTGGCAGGATTAATTGATACAGATGGAAGTGTGAGAGCAAATGGACACGAAATTAGAATATGTCAAGGTAAACCAAATTATAAAATTATTTATGATACGGAATTTCTTGCAAGAAGTTTAGGATTTTCATGTCATCTAAATGATGGTATATGTTCTTATACGGTAAATGGTGAGAAAAGACAAAAACCTTATAAAGAATTAACAATTACAGGAAAATATTTATATGAAATTCCTACAGTTCTTCCAAGGAAAAAATTAAATGAATTTGATAATCCAATATCTATTAAAAAATGTTCAAGCTATTTACAAAGTTCTTTTGAATTAATTAAAAAAGATATACAACCATACGTTGGATGGCAATTAGACGGTAATGGGAGATTTACCTTGGGGGATATGAGTGTTAGCCACAACACGCCGGAGGGAGCCCCAGTCGGTTTGGTAAAAAATATGGCCCTCTCAACAAATATTACAGTACATATGAATAGTACATATATTAGGGAATTATTAAAGAAACATGGTACGAAAGAATATAAAGATCATAAAATGGAATCAAATATTGAATTCTTAAAGAATATGGGTGAATATGAAAGAATTATGATTAATGGTGAAATTATCGGTTATCATGAAGATCCTGTTAAATTATATAATACTTTCAAACATTATAAGAGAGTAGGTAAAATTTATCCTATGACGGCTGTTGTTTGGAATATTTCGAAAAGAATGATATGTTTTAGTACAGAAGCAGGAAGAATGTATCGTCCATTACTTATAGTAGATGATGATAATGAATTAAGATTAAACAAATTATTAGAAAGGTTTCCTGATATTTTAAAAGAAACTAATGTGTTTGAAACATATTTGTTTCCTTATATTGCTGGTTATTCAGAAGAAATTGGTTTTATCGAATATATGGATATTGATGAAATTAATGCTTCAATGGTTGCTATGTTTCCTCAAGATTTGAAGAAAAATAATAAAGGATCTTCAGTACAACCTAAATATACACATTGTGAAATTCATCCGGCATTAATGAATGGAGTTCTAGGTGTGAATGTACCTTTCAGTAATTATAATCAATCACCTAGGAATACTTATCAATGTTTATGGATTGAAGAAGATATATTAATGGCTAATAAAACTTATAAAAAAATAAAGGATATTAAAATTGGAGATGAAGTAATTACATTTAATCCTGATACTTTTGAAATGTCAAATACAAAAGTCGTAAATCATATAGTTCAAGAAACTGATAAAAATATAGTCGAAATTCGAACAATCTCTAATAAAACTTTAGTAAGTACAGATGATCATAAATATATGACAAATAATGGTTGGTTAATGCCAAAAGAATTTGATGTACATACAAAAGTACTTATTAAAGTTGATGATATTAATGAAGAGTATAATTTTTCAGATTATTCATCATTCTTTGTTTTTCTAGAAAATATTGAAATTTGTGATAATGACAATTATATATATATGCCGGTTAAAATTCGCGAATACAAAAATGTTATGATTGCAGATATAGAAGTTGAGAGTGATAATCATTCATTTATTACAGGTGATGGTTTCGCTGTACATAATTGTGCGATGGGAAAGCAAGCACTTGGTGTATATATGAGCAATTATAATCAAAGAATGGATACAGTTTCCAATATATTAAATTATCCTCAAAGACCTTTAGTTAAAACTAAATTATCTCGATATACACGTACAGATGAATTACCAGCGGGTATTAATGCAATTGTAGCTATTATGTCTTATACAGGATTTAATCAAGAAGATAGTGTTATGATTAATCAAGATGCTGTTGATAGAGGATTATTTGTTAGTACTCATTATAAAACGATTAAAGAACAATGTTCAAAAAATCATTCTACTGGTGAAGAAGAAATATTTACTAAACCCGATTTTGAAGGTACAAAACCATTTAATTATAATAAAGTTGGTAAAGATGGTTTAGTTCCTGAAAATACATTTGTTGAAGGAGGAGATATAATAGTAGGGAAGGTAATGCCGAAGAAGTATAAGGGAGAACAGAAGAAAGTTGATATAATTGATTGTTCTGTACCGATGAAACCGAATGAGAGTGGATATATTGACAAGAATTATGTGAATATTAACAATGAAGGATATACGTTTTGTAAAGTACGTATCCGTAATTATCGTAAACCGGAAATTGGAGATAAATTAGCGAGCCGCAGCGCACAGAAAGGTACAGTTGGTATGGCATATCGCCAAGCGGACATGCCATTTACGAAGGATGGAATTACACCAGATATTATAATGAATCCTCATGCAATTCCATCGAGAATGACAATTGGACAATTAATGGAATGTTTATTAGGGAAAGCGGTATGTTTTACGGGTGAAATTGGAGATTGTACCCCATTTAATGGAACCCAAGTAGGAGATATTGCGAAATTATTAAAACAACATGGAATGGAACCACATGGAAATGAAATATTATATGATGGACGGACAGGAAGACAAATGAAAACAGAAATATTTATTGGACCAACCTATTATCAACGTCTTAAACATATGGTTAGAGATAAGATTCACACAAGAGGATCGAATGGTCCGATAGTGCTTCTTACTCGTCAACCTAGCGAAGGCCGGAGCCGTAATGGAGGGTTGAGATTAGGTGAGATGGAGAGAGACGCTATTATATCACATGGTACATCAATGTTTTTGAAAGAAAGGATGTTAGATGTTAGTGATGCATCAAGACAATATGTATGTAGAAAGTGTGGAATGCTTTGTATCGCAAATCCTGATAAGAATCTATTCCATTGTGTTTGTTGTAAAAATCAAGCATCAATTGCACAAGTAAGAATTCCGTATGCTTTTAAACTATTAAGCCAAGAATTAAGTACAATGAATATTCAAATGAGATTTACCATTTAAAAAATATATAAAAATGATTTCATTTTATAATTTTATTAATGCCACAAATTTATTTACCGTTCGCTAAGCCCTATTATTTATTTTTATTTCTTGTTATTT
>CERI01284222.1_pt1 | contig 12474 bp, 7 predicted proteins | sample 350261 | NCBI WGS metagenome assembly CERI01 (sample SAMEA2620979, study PRJEB7988) | marine metagenome | isolation source: saline water (ENVO:00002010), including
TGAAAGCAGGAAACCACACACTTTAGTGTGTGGAGGATGTCATACTCGGGGTCGTTTAAAAATCTTATGATATAAATAAATGGATAATTATCTAATATATGAATTATTTTCTGGTGTAGGGTTTTGTAATCAATTGTTTTCATTAGAGACTGGAATTTACTTATCAAATATACTAAAAAGAAAATTAATTTTGTTAGTCAGGTGTCCATTGTGTCACTGGGGTGGAAGTTCTTGGAATTTTGGTAAATTTGTAGATTTTTTTGATCAAAGTTTATTTGAACATATTTTGCCATATGGATATGAGATACACTACCGTTCGTATCCAGATAATGTTTTAAAAATTATGTTAGATAAAGATAATTATGAATTAATGGACAATCCATCTAGATTTTCACATATTGTATTTGTAGATAAAGAGTTGGATACACCAGAACGAAAAAGCGAACTTGACATGTTTTTAAGATGTAGAAGCAAATATATATTTGATATTTCCAAATTCACAAAACCGTATTTACACGTTACAAAAAGTAATGCAGCACGATGTTTTAGTAATTTTTACACAACGGAAGATAATTATAAGATTATGAGTAGAATATGTGAATGTCTTACTAATTTGAATCCATACTTAGAAAAATTAAAAACTGAGTTAGATTTTAAATTTCAAAATACGGTCTCAATACATTTTAGATTTGGAGATAGAAAACATTCTTCTGAATATATTGATAAGCATAGTATACAAAAATTTGATAAATGTTGTCAACAAATTGATAAGGTTATTTCAAAAAAGGAATTGTATGTAATGTGCGATAGACGAGATTCTATTTTTTTGAAAAAATTAGAAGAAAAATACGATATAATTTATGTAAGTGATATAGTATCAAAGGTAATTAATTTGATACGAGACCATCGTGAAATAGTGGAGTTTCTACTTGAGATGGCGATTTGTGCGAAGAGTGATCATTTTATAGGTTATGAAGGATCGACTGTATCCCATTATATACATTATCAACATCATTTGAAAGGGAGTCGTGGATATGACTATACTGAGAGGTCAATATTTTATAATAAACCTCATTCTTGGATACATCATAATGTTTATGGTGCGGGTATTGGATGGAAAGTATTTTTTCCAGATAATATAACTGGAATGTTCCCAAAATTAATAACTTTAACAAATGATGGATATATAAAACTAACAGAGAATTTACTTATATCTCTTCGTCCTCTTGGATTACAAACAAAATTGAAAATTTATTGTATTGGTGAAAAGTGTTTTCAATTTTTCAAAGAAAACTATCCTGAAAATGAGGTTGAGAGTGTATATACATCTTATAAAAATATAAATGAATTTGTGGAATACCGTTCTATACAGAATAAGGATTTAGAAGGAAAGAATAAATGGGCAAAGATAACATCATATAAAATTCACGTTATAAATCTTGAGTTAGTAAAAGGGAATGATGTTATTTTTACGGATGGGGATATAGTTTTTTATAAAAATCCAATTCCTTATTTGCTAAGTAATATTGGTGATAATGAATTATTAATTCAAAATGATGAAACAGAAAATACAAAGAAAATGTGTTCTGGTTTTTTCTTAATGAAATCCAATCCAAACACAATTGCTATTACTAATTTAAATAAGATTAATATGTCAAATTTCCCCAATGATCAACAATATTTAAGACGTTGTAAAACAAAACACAAGTTTCTTCCACTTGACTTGTTTCCACATGGAATGCACTTTAGAAAATACAAGCCATCAGATCCTTATATTGTTCATTTCAATTATGATGTAGGTCCTGGTAAAATTAATAGAATGAAGCAATTTAAAGTGTGGTATATTGATACTATTGATGACAAGATTGGGTCATATTCTCCAAACTCATCCAAACTAAACGAATATATTACTACAAGAAGTATTAAAGTAAAGCAAGGATACATGACAGATAATTTTGAGCATTATTGTAAATTTGATAAGGAAGTGCGTAAGTTATTAACATATAGAGATTGTAGGAGTATTTTACAGATTGGTTTTCTTGCTGGACACTCGGCTGAGTATTTTTTGAATCTTAGTAATATGGTTAATGTAACAAGTATAGATATTGGTGGATTTCAAAGTGTAAGTTGTGGAAATATATTTTTACAGACTGAATATCCGAATAGAACTGAATTAATAACATGCAAGAGTTGTATGGGTCTTGATAATTTGGCGAAAGCTGGTAAAAAATATGATTTGATATTGATAGATGGAAGTTTTGATTATCAAGATATAAAAATGGATATTGAAAAATGTAAATTGGTAAGTAAAAAAGATACGCTATTGATTATAAACAATGTACTCGAAGATCCTCAATTAGATAAATATTGGTCTAAACAGTTTTCAGCTTGTTGGAGGGAATTCATTACTTCGGGTTTTTTGAAGAAAATATCTCAATTTGATGTCTCTGCTGGAAGAGGTGTTGCGTTCGCAAATTATACTTTTTAAAATATAAGCAATTTTAAAGGTGAAATATGTTATTTTTAAGTTCAAGTCTAATTTGTTATTTTTTGATTATTTTTTTGATATACAAATGTCTCTCAAATAACATTATTACAAATCGGGTTGGTTATTTAAAAGGACATCAATTTTTCGGAGCTTCTTCTGATATCGAATTTCGTAGTAATGACATTCTTCATGACATTAAATATATAGACAAAATGAATAGATCTATTTGTAAATTATTAAGATTGAAATTTGAGAAAGTACCCGATAATACATTATTCTCATATGCCTATAGTAAAAGGAATAATATAGTAATAGGTAGTTTACTTTGTTATCCTTGGAAGAAAAATTTATATATTGCGAATAATTTGTTTGTAAAAAGTAGGTATAGGAATCAAGGCATTGCTAATTCTATAATAAAAAATATTGGTGTAAAATTGGTTTATTCTGGAAGTTTTGGAGTATTTTCTTCGTGTTATAATCTATTATCATCTAATAAGCTTTATGAATTGTATTGGTATAAATATTCTGTTAAAACACTAGCGAACCACCAAGCCGTTCAGATTAATAGGATATTTGAGAATGAATTAAATTTCATTAATTATCCAAGAAATGTTTGGTTTGAAAACGAGAAAGTGAATATAGAGAAATACATTGGACATCTTTGTGAAAATGGATTAGAAATGTTCCAGTTTAAAGAATTTGTATGTGGATGTTCTTGTATTATAGATAGTTCTGGGGATTATGTTTTACATATTAAATGGTACTGGGGTAAAGAAAACATTGAAATGATTATTTCAAATATTATTCGTTATTGTGAAAATGACGAGAACTATAATAAAATAGACTATTTTGTGATACCATCATGTGAAAAAAAGTGTCAGTACAAATGGGATTATACTTGTTATTATTTTTATGGAAAGTTGTTAAGAAAGGACATTCCATTTTTTAGTAAAAAAGATAAATTAGGATGGTTTTTAGATCGATAATGTTTTTATGGGACGACAAACTCTCCAGCAAATTCTGTATTTCCACCACGTAGTGCTATTTGTTTTTTATCTTCTGGAGATAAGCAAACACATCCGTTATCGCAGGAATAAGTTGATGGACAACATTCTGGTTTACAATTTGACATATCAATAGTATTGAGTTTATATGGAGATGTGAAACTTTCCATACAAGTAGTGTTGATAATCATAGCACAACCAACCAGAACAAATAAAATAAGAATAGGAATTATGGTAATTTTAGGTATTTTTATCATTATAAATTAACAAAACATTTTATTTAAAAATATTTTGTTTTGTATAGTTCATCAATAATAATATCGTTTAATTCATCAATTGTGTTTTCTTCATCATCACTTTCATGGATTAGTTCTATAATTTCTACCTCTACACTTTTTTCAAATAATTGTAGAATATCATTCGTAAAGTTTTTCAGTCCAATATGATGTTTATATAGTAATGGTCTGTCCATTAGAAGTGTATCTTCAATAAAACATTCGCACATATCCCGTATATCATCAAATCCAAATATTTTTTCGGAGTCTTGTGTATTAGCAAAATAGTTTTCATCATCAGTTAATACTATCTTTTTTGGCTTTCTTTCAACGAATACCGTTTCAATTTTTGTTTCTGGTTTAAAATCCTTCTTTGCGACACTGAGATAGTTCATGTTTTATAGATTACTAATTTAAAGTTAAAATGTTTTTATATCTAATTGTATATTTTTTTAATGAATTTGTCAACTGGTTCTATAAAGATGGCATTCAATAAATCTTTATCTAATACAGAGTGTACATATTTAATTTCAATTTCTGTTATCCAGTGTTCTTTTTCTCTGTCAATTTTTTCAACATCTGATTCATTTTCAATAGGGCAGAATACTGTTTTTACTCCAGCTACATATGCACCTCTTAATTTATCGGATAATCCTCCTATGATTCCAACATTACCAGTGAGATCAATTTCTCCAGTGAATGCGACATCGTTTTTTACTGGTACGTTAATAATAGATGATAACATAACAATAAAAAGGGCCAATCCTGCTGAAGGACCGTCTTTTGGGACTCCATTTTCCGAGCAATGAATATGATATTCTAATTTTTTTAAGTTTACGATACTAGAATGTGAATCGTAAGTTTTTTCATTCAAAATATTTGATACGGCAGTTTTTGCGACTTTCACACTTTCTTTCATGACGTCTCCTAGTTGTCCAGTTAATTGAAAACTTTCCGTAGACGAACCGAGATTTTGAAATGTTTTGGCACTTATTTGAATTATACCACCGCCTCCACAATTCATTGCGAAGAGACCATTGACTAAACCTACATGTGGTGTATTACTTACCTTTTTAGTGTGTTTTAGTGGTAATGCTTTTAGATATTCTTTACCAATAGTCTCGCATTCCAAGACGACTGGTATAGAAATTTGATTACCGAGTAATCTTTTATTAATTTCTCTATATATTTGAATTAAAATTTGTTTAATTTTTCTTACTCCAGATTCGTGTGTATATTTATCTATAATAAATGTTAAAACTTCTTCTTTTATATCTACAACATGTTCTGGCATTCCAATTCGTTTTATAATAGATGGTATTAAATAATCTTTACAAATTTGAATTTTATCCTGAGTTGAAAAGGAATTGAATCGTATGGAATGAATACGTTCTCTAAGAATAGGATCAACACGAGTTATATCATTATATGAAAATATGAGGAGTGCTTTTGAAAGATCAAGTGCGACTCCTTCAAAATATTTATCATAAAATTCAGAGTTTTGTACTGGGTCAGTCAAATGCATAAGAATTCCGATGATTTCTTGTCCATGTTCGGTACGACTTACTTTATCTAATTCGTCAAAAAATATGATTGGGTTCATACATTTTGCTCGTATGATGGAGTTAACAATTTGTCCACATGTTGCGGAAGCATAAGTATATCCATATCCTTCTAATGTAGAACCATGAGACATACCCCCTAGAGCGATGAATATGAATGGACGACTTTCACCATTTGAGTCAATTAAACATTTTGATAATCCGCTTTTAGCGAGTGTAGTTTTACCTACTCCTGGCGGACCTTCAAAACCGAAGCAATATCCTTGATTATCACCTGTAATCCATTCACAAATTATATTTTCAATGGCTTGTTTTGCAGTTTCCTGACCATATAAAGAAGCTTCTAACATTTGGTGGATAGTATTTTGTGTTTCCGCCAAATATGATACAATTCTTGGCCAATCTCTTACAAGATTACAATATATATTAGATTTCGGTAATAGATTTCTAATTACGGTGGAGATACATTTTTGTATATCATTGTCAGCATATTTGACATAGTCTTGTAAATTTTCAGTCACATCTTTAATATTTCTTTTATTGAATCTAACAGTTTGTTTTTCTCCTTTTTCATCACGATATTGTAATGTTTTAAGATTTAAGCATTTTTTGCATGCTCGTATCAAAGGAATAATATTTTCTTTAGAGGTATTATGAAGTATAGATATTTCGTTTACAACGCTAAAAAAATCATGTAGTTCGTACCAGGATGAAGGAATATCGTGTAAATGTAGTTCTATACCATATTCTTGAATTCTTTCTAAGAATATTTTTAAGATTTCAAATATGGATTCTTGTTTATATACTCCGAATGGAATTGTAAGTAATTTATCAAGATATTGCTGTGGTTTAGAAATGTCAGACATTTTATTTTGTATTTCTTTCAATTTTTCAATGGCCTTTCTTTTAACTATATCATTTGTTTTAAGTAAGCAAATCTTCATTTCATAAGTTTTTTCGTCATTTTCCGAAGTGTAACACGATAATTTATCTTCTGTTATTTCACATCTTTTTTCTAATATATTTCGAACATTCATTGGAAGTTTATTCAAAATAATAGATCCCTGCTCGGGGGTATCTTTACACAATATCATATATAAAAGCATGGATACAAATTGGTGTTTTTCATCACCAATCCCAAAGAAATAGATTAGTGAATATTTCGTTTGAATGTTGCTAGATATGAACTCTTTAGTTAAATCAGAAACAGCATTTTCTGATAATTTTTTGAATTCATCTTCTTCGTTTTTGTACTTTGTTACTATATTATCTAAATTAGAGTTGAAAGTATAATCTAAGTAAAATGGACAACTATTAAACCTATACCAAGATTCTAAATTTTTATCCTTAAATGATACAAAATCAATATTAAAAATAGGGAAACATGGTATTATTCCAAATGGATCTTCTTTAAAGCATCCTGAAATTTGTTCATTTTTCCATTCATATTGTATTGATGTGTTTAAGGAATCATTATTTTTTTTGTCAATACTAAAAATAGGTTTATCCGAATTACATGGCGTAGATGATATTTTCTTAGAATGAAATGTAGTTTTAAGAAATATTTTCCAGTATTTTTCAATATCAAATAAATTAATACTGGAATAGTCAAAGTATATGGTATCATAATATCCACCGTAAAATGAACGTAAAGTTAATATTCTTTCAACAAACATCTCATATTTTTTTTTAGTTAATATTATTTTGTCGTTAAATATGAAATTTTTTGAATATTCATCGAATAACTTATATACATTCGTATAGTTAGATTGTGTTAAATATATGTGATAGGTTAAGTTAAAAAACATAATTAATAGGGAAAAACGGAAACGGAAATTAATACGGACACGAAAGATTCTTTGAATAGTAACAAAACTCTTTTGTTTCTCTTTATTTTCTAAAAGAAAATTCTCCGCGATTGACAATGATGTATTGTCAATCATATTATTATATTAAGAAATCATAATTTTTTTCGTCCAATATTATTGATTAAGCATAATTCAATAGAACTATAATGTACGATAGAATGTTTGAATTAAACACACCAAAGTCAGGTATTCTTAAATATATATATCATATATCGGATGTACACATTAGATCGGGGGATGAAACTACATCAAGGTTTAAAGAATATGAGACTGTATTTAATAATCTACATACTGAATTATCTAAACTTCAACCTATAATCCGAAATGAAGCTGGAATTGTAATAACTGGAGATACATTTCATAATAAGAGTAGAATTGAATCGCCTGGTATCAAACTATTCAGCATGTTAATAAGTAAACTTTCGGCACTTGCTCCAGTTTATATAATTCTTGGAAATCATGATTTTAAACAGGATGGTAGTGTTAATATAGATTTCTTAGATGCGTTTCTATATAGTAAACCAGAAAACGTTAATTATTTGAAAAAAACCGGATTGTATTTCTCTGGTAATGTAGGATTTGGTTTGACGTCTATCAAAGAAGTTTTAGAGATTGGTAGTGGGTCGGGAATAAATAAAGATATGCCAGATTTTCCAAAACCAATTTTTGACGAAAACATAAAAACAAAGATTGCTTTGTTTCATGGAACAATGAATTGTTCTAAATTGAATGATTCTCGTATATCAACTAATGGTTATGCCTGGGATTGGTTAGATGTTGGGTATGATATTGCGATGTTAGGAGATATACACAAATTCCAAAGTTTTAGGCGAAAGTCTGGTTTGTTGGCAGCATATTCTGGGTCATTAATTCAGCAGAATTTTGGCGAAACTTTGCGAATGCATGGTATTCTTGAGTGGGACTTAGAACAGAAATCATTTCGTCATATTGAGATTCAAAATCCTTATGGATTTATGAAGTTAAATTTATGTAATAGACCAGATGATACGCATTATTGGAGATGTGATAATGATGACTTGAATGAAATTGTAAAATGGGCTTACTTTCCTAAAAACGTAAAAGTTCGTTTATTTGGAAATCATTCTCAATCACAGAGATTGGAAATAGATAAATACTTAAAAAATGTATGTCAAGACCATAGTATAGATGATTTATTTGTAGAAAATAGTGATAAATCTCTTAAATTAGAAGAAGATATGATTACAGATTATACATCATTTGATACCATTAATAATTTCATATCGAGTCATAGTGTTATAATTTATAAAACACCAAAGATTGAAGATTTTCTTTTTGAATATACGAATCTAGGTAATGAAATACATAATGTTTGTAAAAAAAAGAATTCAGATTTAGAAAAGGATGTACAAAAATATGAAGATTTTTTGGATACATTCAAACCCAGACATTTAATAAAACTTTCTTATTTTGAGTGGTCTGGGATGTTATGTTATTCTGGACTTAATTGGTTTGACTTTAAATTAACACAGAATAGAACTAATTTATTGTCTGGAAAAAATGGAAGTGGTAAATCAAGTTTCTTGGAACTGGTTAGTATTGCAATATTTGGCAAGTCTATCCCTTCAAGAAAGACAAAAGGATCTCTAAAATCCATTATCGCACATGGGAAAAAAAGTAAAGTTGTATCATTTACAAAAATAGATATAATAATAAACGATAAATTATATAGAATTGCCAGATACTTTGACGACGAAGGAAAACCAAAACAAAGGAATGGAGGATTATTTCGTCATGATAACGAGACGTGGGTTAAAGAATTTTCTGAAACTTCCAAGTTGAATAATTGGGTTTTAAACAATCTCGGTGATCAAGATACATTTCTTATGACAACTTTACTAACACAAAATAATGACAATGACATTCTATCTATGACATCAAAAGAACAACGTGAGCATCTAGAACGAATGATAGGATTAACAAAAATTACTAAAGAGGTAAATTTGTATAAAAGTGTTCTAAATAATTATAAACATATTGCAAGTTTTATTAGAAATTCTCTTGAAAATATAAAAAAGGATCTTGATATTGATGATAATTCAAATGAATTATTCAATGAAGGTAAATATGATAGTAAATGTAAAGAAGATGAGTTATTACAATATAAAAAGAACTTTGAAAAACGAAACACAGAAATTCAGAAGTATGTTTCATTTTCTTGTCCTGATAATTCTGGATTAACAGATCAACAAATAAATGAAAAAATTTCAAATATGAGTATAGATGTAAGTACTATAGAAGATACTAAAAGAAAAATAATTCAAAATGAAATTCTTATAGCATCTGAAAAGTATAGATCATTTATAGGCATTGATGAAGAATGTATTACAAATGAAATTGAAGAAGTTAAAGAACCGAATATTTCACAAAAAGAATGTAATAATAGATTAGAAGAATGTAGTAATTGGAACTTAACTAAGACACTACCTATTGGTAACATTGAAATCAACATACAAGATATTAAACAGTTAAATAAAGAGTATGATAGACAGATTGAGGATAGAAAGCAGATGTATCCACCTTGTTGTCGACCCGAAATGTCAACTATTGAACTTGAATGTAAAAAAAAGAAGACTGAAGATGAATTGGAAGAATTTGAAAATAAAATAGACAGTAGATATAAATCAATTTGTGTCAAACCAGATATTTCCTTGGAAAAGATTAATCAAATTAAAACTGATATTGATCTTGAAATTGAAGTTAATGGACAGAAACCAGAATTTGATTTATACGAATTGGCCAGAAATACTATTGATAAAAATGAGAAATTATTTCAATTATATTTAACTGAATCGGAAACTACAAAAAAACACATGGATTTATACGAAGATAAGTTGAAAAGAATCAACCATGATGTACAAATTATTAGTAATGACATAATTGATGAAATTCAGATTTCAAGTCTTGATAAAACAAAAATTATTGATAAGTTAAAGCTTCTTAAGAGAATGAGAAAATGTTTAACTCTTAAGAAGAATTTGAAATATAAAATTAAAACATTTTTAGACGAATACAATTTGGTTGATTGTGAGTTGGTATCTACAAAACATGTTATTGAAGATTTAAATATTTCTGTTCAAATAATTGAAAATGAATTGGTTAACATACCATACAACCCATCGTGTTGTGCGTGTAGGCAACAACCAACACGAATACAATTAGATAAAATGAAAAATGAGATCAAAAACAAAGAAATAGAAATGGAAATTAATGTACGTAAACGAGACAACATTTTTTCTGTTTCTTATGAAAGAGTTGTCATTATTTATAATAAACTAAAAGAATCATTGGATGTTTTTTCTGAAATTGAATCTGAAGAGGAGACATTGTGTCAAAATTTAAGAGAGTTTCAAAAATACGAGAAACAAATTGATCATAAAAATGCCTTAAATGCTATAAGTGCATGTTTTCAAAGTTGTTTGTCGAAATCAAGAATCAAATATGAAAGTATTATTGATAAATTTCAAAAACTGAATAACACTTTGAATGAGGATAGACAAATTATTATGAAATATAAATATTTTGAATGTAATGCTGAACGGTGGACTGAAAAACAGTCTTTGATTGCTACATATAAAGAACTATGGGATATTTATGAAAAGAATAAACAATATAATGAGATTAAAGAAGGTATTATTTTGAAACGGAAACTGATTGAAGAAATAGATATTGATATAGAATCATTGAAACAATATAACGTCTATATCGAGGACTGTAAGAAAAAAGATCAAAATATTAGTAATATTACGGATGAGATTAATGAAATTAAAGGCTCATTAAATGCATTTGATATTTTTTATACGAATGAAGCGGTCTATTCAGCAATAAAAGTAGAAGTTGAGGATATACTACATAAATGGAATATGTTTGATGAATATATTTTATACAAGAATAAAAAAGAATATTTGAATATTTTTAATGAGAATAAAGTGTGTGCTGATAACTTAAAACTTTGTGAAGAATTATTATATCTTAATAGTGTATTGAAGAACAGACAAATCCTGAAGCAGAGAAAACGAATTGAAGAAGAAATGAGTGTATTGAATTTAAAAATTATAGAGATTGAGGTAGAATTGAAAGTTTATAATAAGATAAAGGCTATCAATCAAGATAAATTTAATAGATACAATGAACTTTTGAAGGTGAATAAGATAATTGATTCTAAATTTGAATATTATGATAAACTTATATTTATACTTGATAAGTTTCGAGAAATGACTTTATCGTCAGTTATTCCTGTTTTAGAGACATATGTGAATAGATTAATATCATCAGTTAATTCAAAGTTGAAGATTTGTTGTTCAGTTCAAGATGGTGGTTTATTTAAATTTACAGCAAATAATGGGCAATTTGTGATACCTCTAGAGAAGACATCTGGTTTTGAAAAATCAATGATATCTATTTGTATACGATTGGCATTTGTTATGCTCACTCTTAAAAATAATTCAATGGGCGGAGAATTATTAATTGATGAAGCATTTGTAAATTGTGATAAAACTCATATAACCCGTATACCTATATTTTTGAATTCTCTACTTAGTAATTTCGAGTCAATTATACTTGTTTCACACATAGAATATATCAAAGATTCTGTAGATAATACTATTGAAATTACGAATTTCAACATAAATTATGGTCAAAAAAAATGTTAGTATACTTCATAAATGAAATTGTATCAATTTTTGATTACAATACTTAAGATTGTTTATATTACAATAATTTTGATTGTTCCATTTATGCCAGAACGTTGGTTAAGAAAGGAACATATTATTCGCGAATACTTACATCAATTTCTATCTGTTTCTACAGCAATAATATTAATAATTCTTTATAATCCAATTACAAAAATTAAAAAAGACCATCATGATGAATTCATTGTTTTTATGTCAGCAATATTCTTGTTGCTGTCTCAAATCAAAACAATTAATTTGAGCAGAACACGTTTATATCAATGTGTTTCCTGAAATAAAAATTTAAAATTAAACTCCAACAATTGATAATTTTTGTAACCATTTTTGTTCATCTTTATTTGGTGGAACAACTTTAGGACAGTCAACTTCAGGACAGTCAACTTCAGGACAGTCAACTTCAGGACAGTCAACTGTGTCAGTTCCACAAACTTCATCTCCAACATCACACACACCGTCAATCAATTTACATTTCATTTTTTTTCCTTCGTGTATTCCATAACGTTTTTCACATTTTTCAGCTGCCTTTTTACTGCTTGAATTGATACGT
>CERI01015651.1_pt1 | contig 12462 bp, 8 predicted proteins | sample 350261 | NCBI WGS metagenome assembly CERI01 (sample SAMEA2620979, study PRJEB7988) | marine metagenome | isolation source: saline water (ENVO:00002010), including
AGTTCTAGTAGTAGAAGACAGTCTTCTGTCAGGAGTATCAATAAACTCACCTAATTCTAATCCATTGAAAGAAGATAGCGAACCTACTGATGGTTGTGCATCAGTATTAACTGCCTCAACTCTGATAGGTCTTTGGATAAATCTAGCTCTACGTCTTCTTTGTCTAGGAGTTAGGTTTCTACCTCTACGTCTTCTAACTCTGAGCGCTCTTTGCGCTCTAGGTGCCTCAAGGAATACATCCTCTCTCCACTGATCTTGGTCAGGGGATAACTCAAGTTGACCAATAAAACTAATAACCGCAAATGGGTTAATGTTCATTGTTTCTGTTGCAACATTCTGATCAATTTCAAGGACTTCATTATATGAGAGATAGATGAAGTCACCTTTTCTAACAGTGTTAGCAGCAACAGATGCATCAGAATCTACAATCAATCTTACACTGTTTTGTCCAGCACTAGGCATAATTAACTGATTAACAGCATCATGTGAAGCACTGTAATCTGTAGCAAAGATATCAGCAAAAGCTAAGTCTTTGAAATTATCAGCAAAGAAACCATTCTTGAATCTATTATTACCAGCAGAGTCTAGAACTTCTAAAGAAGATGTTTCAAGTTCTAACAATGTAAGAGATGTTACTTCTTCAAGATTATCAATACGCTTGGCAATGTTACCAATATCACGCATAGTGTATCTTCTGTTATCTACAGGTCTTACACCAAGGTCATCTTCATTATCAGTATATGCGTTCAATGCAAAACTATGAGTGTGCATAGACGTACTTGGCACAGAAGGAATTACTGGATTAACGTTTGGTTGACCAGTAATGTATTGGATATCCCCTTCTTCTGTGACTACAAGAATATCGTTTCTTGGATCATAGTAGGTAATGTCAGCACCAATAGCACTAGTATTTCTAGGTAGTGGTGTAACAAGTGCTTCTGCTCCATCAAATCCAGTAGATGCACTATCCTGCACCCCTCTGAAATCCAGAACATCTCTCAGTTCTACTTCAAAACCATTCTGCATTCTATAGGTAGGAATATCTTCATATGCAACTGCACCAATATACGAGTTACGAGAGAAGAAATCTCCTGCTGTATGCTCAAAGTAATTATACTTGACTTTGACTGTATTGTTTCTAGGTAAAGCCTCACTACCTCTGAGAATTACTCTACCTTTCTGATAGAAGTTATCTCTCTGCCCATCATCTGTAGTTACCTTGGAACTGATATTATTACTATCAAAGTCTAATACTTCCAAAAATTCATAAATGTCAGTGTTTGGCAATTCTGCAAAACGAATGCCATTGCCGTCACTATCCCATGTAAGTGTAGCAGTGCCACCAAATGTCTTTGTCTTTGTTCTTTGAGTAGCACCTGCTCCCAAATCTACATATGCCAGTAACCGATATAATACACCGTCTACAAGTCCCGTGATAGTTACTTGCTTAGAGTCACCTGAAAGAGTTGTATTACTTGGTGTAACTGTAACAACTGCCCCTGAGTCATCTCGCACTAATAACCAAAGAGTTGTATCAACAAAAGTCTCTGTGCCACTCAGTGTAAAGGCAATTTGATTACTACTTGCTGTCTGACTTAAATGTCTTTGAATAGTTAAGTCAAAATCTTCTAGACTAGAAGGTCTGTTTCTAGGAAGATCAAAGAATACGTTATTATTTGTTTCTTGCTGAATTACAGCAATACTGTTAGTATCATCAATTTTAATATTAGCATGATGAGTTGCATCAACACCGATACTTCTAGTATCTCTAAAATTTTGACCAGCAACTAATTGCACATCAAAGATGTAGTATCTATATGTGCCATCACCTTGAGATTCTACCGCTCTAACTTTACAGTTACCAATAACAGTTCCACCCACATCAGCAGCAGTATACAATCTATAAATTTGATTACTGCTAATATCAGGAAGGCCTACAGTCCCTGAAGTTACTACATAGTTACCATAACTTACAGGAATATTTTCGTTTTCAAATTTCTCTGTGCTTCTTGGCTTTTCTACAGTGATAATGCTAGATGCTGGTTTAGAAACTCTATACCCATTTACATATGCAACACCCGGAGATACTTCTAAATCAAGGTAATCTGTTCCAGATTTACTTGGTCTGAACTTAACTTGGAAGTCGTCTACTGTATAACTACCAGACTCTTCTTTGGTTCTTTGTGCAAGTTCATCACCAATGATATTATAGTTATCATTTTCATCAATCTCTTGCTGCATAATACCATTGACAAATCTATTAATAACAATAAAGTTATCAGCAGAGTCTACAAATTCTTGGTTTGCAAGAGTAAGTCTAATTCTATATCTGTCTGCACCCGGTGCAGTTTCGTTGGCATACCCAAGCTGATTATCATAAAGGTCATTAGTATCAGCAACAGTAACAATATCTTCTGCAATCAAGAACCCGACATTTGTAGTAGGGTTGTTACTATACTTACTAATAATAACACCTTGCGGCAAGGACTGTACAAAATGTCCTCTAGTGAAATATCCACCTAAGTTTACGGATACTTTAAATCCTTGACCGACTACAGGGTTCTTTGTAGCAGGAGCAACAGTTACACCTGAACCACCATTGCCAGATTCATCACCATTGTCCAGTGCCTGACCAGCAGAAAATCTGATAGGTGTAGCACTTGAAGTAGCAGTGCCAGCATTAATGTATTTAACGTAAACTGTAGCAGGATCACTACCTGTTTGTTCTACAACTTCAAGAACTTCAGCCTTTACACCATTGCTGGCAGTAGCAGTCAGAATGTCACCGGGGTAAACAGAAGGAGATGCATCAGCAAGTTTAACAAACTCATAAGCATCATCTACCATTAATCCACCGGGGTTTACAACAGCACCTTCCTTAAAGATGTGCCTACCAAGTCTTGCCAGTTCTTTCTGGATGATTGTCTGCGCCTGTGTAAGTTCTCTGGCTTGCAATGCTCGACCAGAGTTAAACAGAATGCGGTGATAGTTATCACTATCTCTGTAGTCATCCTTATAGGTAGTAGCAAATGTATTTTCGTTAAACGTATTTGGCATTTCTTATTTTACCTTTTAAAACTGCACAATCATTTTAATATCTTCCGTGCCGACACTACTGCGAAGGATTGCTGATCTGTTCTCAATATATAGCACATCCCCACTGAAAGGATTAACTTCACCATCAGAATCTGACAGAAAAGCAGCAGCAGTTGTGGTTCCTAACGAATTATCGATAGCAACATCAGCAGAGCTAAATGCTAAGTAACCTGTGTTGTCGTTTTGGTGGTAGGAAATCTGTGGACCATTGACCTTATCTACAAACCCTTTTGCACCAGTGTTATCTCCTACCAAAAGATCGTCTTGCTGAATACCTGTTGTAATAGCAGAATCTAAAGTAAGAATTCTAAGTGCAGAACCAGTAGTTGCTGTAAAATCTGAATCAGCAGCACCATTAGCAGGTGCACGACTAGTAGGAACAGTTGGATTTCTAATTAGTCCTACCTGTCTAAAGTCATTGTTAATGATAAAATCACCTTCGCCAGCTTCCCCTACAATTTTAGCATTGAACATAACTGCCCCTGCTCTAAGGTCTTCTCTAGCATCAGCACCAATACCTTTTTTGGAAATCACAGGTCTAATGACTGCTCCTGTTCCTGTAGAAGTATTGATTTTAATATTAGCAAAATTATATCCAGACCCAATAGGAATAGCAGCAGAGTCATCAATCTCTACTTTTCTAATAACACCAGAAGTAGGGTCAGCAGTCAATTTAGCTCTAGCAAAACTGCCGTTACCTTCAATAGTTACAGTATCACTAATAGCATATCCAGAGCCGGGAGAGATTACCTTATATCCAATGATAGAACCCGTAATAGCAGCATTCTGAACATTTTTCTGTGCTGTTTCAATAGAGGTAAGCGAACCACTACCAACAAATTCTACTGGAATAAAGTTAGCAGAACCAAACTTACTCAATCTCAGAGCAGATTGTGTATAGAGATACTTCCAAATATATCCATCCGCAGTTGCAACACCGGGACCAGAAGTAGTCAGAGTTGTATCAGGGTCTACACTAGAGGGTTGAATTGCTCCTGCATCATCTTTACCTTGCTGTATACAAATATATACTCTGTTTGATGCAGTCATTACATAGTATTGACCATTTGAAGTTGTGGTCTTTTCGTCACTATATGCTTGATAGATTGTGCCAGATGCCCAGTTATATCTAGGAGCAACATAACTAACATCAGTAGTTTTAATAACAGACTGAAGATTTGCACGAAAGTCCCGTTCTTCTCTATCTGTAGGAACTGGTGTTGGTGGTGTATCAGTAATATTCCATTGATCGGACTTACCAATACCAATATAATAGTTGCTTGCTGAATCACCTACATCAGAGATTAATTCTGCTACAACTGTTTTCTTTAAATCATCGGTTACGATTGCTACCATGTTTTTTTACCTACTTTAACCAATTCCAAATTTGCCGAGTTTATCTGAGTCTTTACTAATCTGCCACTGGTCTCCGTCCCAAATTGTTTCGAAGTATCCATTGCCTGTCATTTCCACAAAACCAGAACCACCGTCTGGATGAGCAAAGTATGTTAGACCATTAGGCCATTGGATTGTAACAGTGTTTGCGCCACTCTTGTTAATAATTTTCTTTACTTCACCAACTTCAAAACCTGTCCCAAAGAAATTAAATGTGTGAGAAGTGGATGCATTGATAATGTATACTGCTGCACCTGAGTCGAATACGTTATCAACATGAGTTAAGCTTTGTGTATTATATTTAACTCTACCGTTAAAATTAATTACACCATCATTCTTTGGTTTAATGTTTACTCCTACGTCTGTTCCACCTTCTGCTCCAACAGTTGGGGACGAATCAGTAGAAGTAATTTTTAAGTAGTTAGTAGGTGTGCCATCTGTAGACAATTGAACAATGGGTTGATCACCAGAATCACGAAGAATTGTCTTCATTTTAGGGTCATTCATTGTAAGACCACTAAAAGTTGCGTTAGTTGTTATACTATAGTTACCTGTAGTTAAAGTATCACTATCAATTAACCGTATCCAACCATTTGTGCCATGTGCTGCTACAGCCTTTTCTTCGTCTGTCAAGAACCCAAACATACCGTTATATACAGTAGCAGAAGGAAGTGCAGCAGCATTAGCAAAGGCATTACCAAAATACAGTGTTGCTGCAACACCAGTAGGAGAGTCTGCAAGATCAACGTTTTTGTTTCCTGCTGCACCTTCAATGACTACAATCTCACCAGTCTTGTTAGGGAGACTGACAACCTTATTACTCATAAGAGCTGAGTCTAGCAGTCCTAAAGTAACACTGAAGTTAGAGTCATTGGAAAAAATGATACCAGTGCTATCAAAACTAATATTATTACCAAGTGATGTGCTATCACCACCTAGTGCAGAATAAAGTTCTGTAAAGTTATCATTAATCTTAGTGCCAGCACCTCTAAGGGTATCTCCTGTACCATCATTAGCCGCAGCACCGATTGAAATGTTTTGTCTTGCCATGTTACCTACTCAGTAAATGAATTAATAATATTTATAACAGAATTCTAAGGAACATCAGTCCCTACACTATCATAAAATGGAAAAGCATCTTCGTCCAAGGTTTGAATTGTGTCAGACATAAAGATACGGGTAAGTTCAGAATTAACAGAATCTGCTGAATCATCAAAGGTCAGTGAATTAGTATTTAGGATATCTGCAATAGATGCATAATTACTGTAGGAGTCTCCCATATCACCAATAGTATTATTATAGAAATGAATATCTCTATCAGGGTAGTATCTCGTATCTGTAGCACTATCAATACCTGTAAGGCTAATAGTTGGGAAAAGATTAACATTAGCAGAGAATTCAAAGGAAGTTACAGCAATGTCACTATCTACAATAGCGAGAGGCATACTTTCTGCTATAATAGAGTTTGTCGGTAAAAGTTCAAACAGAGTTTCTGTAAAGATTGCAAACCCTGCTGGATGCAAATAGCTTTTGTAAAAAGAAAACCACTCTGCTGTAGGAATATTAGTTCTCAGTAGAATAGAATACACTTGATAGAAATATGAATCTTGAATAAATCTTAAAGATTCCGCACCAATCTCTGATTGTCCCACAATGAACATAGAATTTCTAGGAAGGATTTGCTCAACATCTGTTCCATAAAACCATCTAAAGAACCCATCAATAGATATTTTAGAACCTTTGGAATTAAGAAATCCGGGGATTTGCAGCAAAGAAAATCTAGGAGAAGGGAATGTATCTGGACTAATTCCGGGAACACGCTCTGCATAAAGAAGGTCTAGAAATTCTTTATCTGTAGAATTAGGGTCTTTAATAGTGAACATTTTCTTGAGGTTGTGTGTCGGTTGCCCATCACTATCAAGATACTCATAGTATGATTTAATAAAATCTACTAGTTTAGGGTATTGCTCTTTAAAATGTTCAGGAACAACTGTATCAACCTGTGGGTCATACAAGTTTGCTTCTAGTCGGTTGAAGTCGGTTAAGGTTCTTTCATTAGACATTTTAGTTAGTCACACCTGTAACAGCAGTTGCAGCATCTACATCTGGAATACCAGATACAAAGTTATTACCTAAAGTCAGCAGAGTATTTCTTAGTGGCTTAAAGTTTGTATCATCAGCAGGAACAGCAGTAATATTTAAGAACCTCGCACCAGAAGTAATAGATTGTGGTTGAAATCCAGTTAATGTTAGAATACCAGTAGTAGGATCATAGTTACCAATATTGTCTGCTACCACTTTACTATTCTGGTCAACAATCTGCAATAAAGTAGAGTGTCCCTTTTTATTTCTAATTGTGCAAACGACATTGTTAAAACTAAATCTATCACTGGTAATTGTAGAATCTACCATTAATGGGGATTGAATACTATTCAAGAAGTTAATAGTGTAGTCTGCTCTAATGATATTATCTGTGTTAGGATTTCTATTTGGAGTAAACCTAGCAGTCATTTTTGTTTCAATTTTAGTCCCAAGAATAGAAGCATCGGCAGTATCAATAGCAGCAGAAAGTTTAGACTTGTGGACTACATCGTTAAATTTTCCAGTGTTCACATCAAAATATGACTGGACAAAATTTCTAACTTTGTTTTCAATTGCCTGTCGTGTAAGATTTGTCAATCCACTATTATATCTAAATGTAGTCGTGGTGTCAAGGTAAATGAATACTGGATCAACAAATTCTGCTTCAATGCCGATTACAGATAATGGATCAGTCAAGTTCTGTACAATCAAAGACTCTGTTGCTAGCTTCTGTGTTTCTGATAAAGTGTCTTCATATACAAGAGAGACTAAAACTTTACCATACTTGGCAGGAATATTATCTTCTCCACCCCATGCATTAATAGATTTAATGCCCGGAACACCGTTAGCAATAACTCCAAGGTAATCCCCAGCAGCAACAAATCTATTTTGGGCAAGGTAAGAAAGTGGAGCATTTTGTCTAATAGATTCAATACCTTCTTTATCTGCACCAAAAGAAGACTTTGCAAATGTAGTAACATTTAGATTATAAGAAACATTGTTTACGCTCAGTGTTCCCGTAGGAGTAAATACAGATGCTCCATTTGCATCCAATCCACTTGTTCTTAAGTATGTAATACGGATTGCCTGACCATTCTCAGGGTTAATTCCTGTAACACCACCTACACCAAAGTTAAACTCCCAGTATCCATTATAGGTTTCTAGTGGAAGATAGAGGGCAGTAGAAGCAGATATAGTGTTAATAACATTACCGCTAGTTGTAGCATTTGAACTGAAGTATGTGGTAAAGGTATCAGAGTTAATATCTTCATATACCTGCACACCAACTGTGGTAAGGTCCAAGTCAGCATCAGGGACAACATATACTTGTCTATCACCTGTAATTTCTGCAATGAATGTCTTGACCGTTAAACTACCTTCAAGAACCGTAATATATGGATTGCCAAGTTGATCTACAAACGTGTAGATACCAGAACCTGTTGTGTCATACCCAATATAATCTACAAGTGTTCTAAAGGTATATGTAACTCCATCAACTGATGCTGTGAATGCTGTTCCAGCTGGAAGTGTCACAGTTGATGGTCTAGAAGCAGCAGACGAAAGATTTACACTAACTGTCAACTGCGCACGGGATGAAGTCTTTGATCTTGGAATATATCCAAAAGAAAGTGATTGGTTTACCAAAGATGTTCTGAGTTGTGCTGTAGGTAAAAATGCTTCATTCAATGCAAAGTTTGCAATCAATCCGTTCAAGTGTGTGTTGTATGCTAACACATCCATGATGTTAGACAGACCAGAACCTTCGAAGTCATAATCAGCAAACTCTGACTTAGACGCAAAGTAAGTCTTTAGAGATGTTTTAATATCATCAAAGTTTAAGTCTGATGGTGTAATTGTGGTTGCCATTCTTATCTAATCCTTGATATGCTAGTATCTAATACTACAATTTCATTGGTGTCTATAACTTGGAATTCCACTTGCACACCTAAAAAATTTCTGTCTGGTTGTTCACTTACTGTAACATCTAGAACCTTTGCTCTAGGCTCATAACGTCTGATTGCAGTTTTTACTGCATCAGAAACAAAGAATTCATTTTCATCAGCAGTATAGTTATCAAATAACTTAGACCTTAAATCTGCACCAAACTTTGGCTGGAAAGGTCTCTCTCCATAGTTTGTCTGCAAGATAGTCTTCACTGATTGCTTAACAGCAGCTGCATCGTTCTTTTTAAACACATCACCAGTAGTTCTAGCAGTGAATGTCAAATCAATGTCACTGTAGTTTCTTTTTCTGGTATTGATAGTAGACGGTCTATTTAAGTTACCGTCTTCAATAGAGAATGCTTTTCTTACTGCCATATGACTACTTTTTATCCGGTTGTTATCTTATTTATATTGAAAATGACCTAATCCATCTTTAATCAGTGTCCTAAAATTAATATCAGTGCGAACTCTTCTTTCAAAGTTCCCCCTGTAGTAATAATCAACACTAGGCATTACAACAATAATTTCTGCATGGTATTCTCTTGTAGGGTCAAGAAATTCAATATTGTCATGTCTATTTGCATAGGGGTCTTCTGGCAAAGGGTCCATACTATCAAAGTGTAAAACTAATCCCTGAAACAAATGATTGTCTTTCCAGTAGTTAGCAAGTTCAAATGTAGCAACAGGATCATTCTTACCTTTGTTATCTAATACTTCATAGACTACTGCTCTACCTTTAGTCTGTAAGTCTCTAATGTCCCCAGATACTAAAGTTTCACTATCCTGCTTCTTTACCAGTCCATCACTAATAAAGATACTGTGGTTTCTAAATCTTGCCTGACTTCTAAACCCTTGAATTAATGGAACTTGACAATAAAGATTTTTAGCAACTTCTTTTCTTTCTGTCTGTGAAAGGTGATTAAGAGTGCCTTTACTTCCAGATGCATTGCTAAACATAGAAAGGGGAATACCCTGCCCTAGCTTTGTTCCTGCATTAATAGTAGGAAGTTTAAGAGGGTCATATACAGGATCAGGTAGAATTGCCTTTAGTGCAAAGTTTTCTTTATATCTTCTAGGAGTTTTGGATTTAATCAAAGAGTCCTTTGAATATTTAGTTCCTGCCATACTACCAAAGTATGTGCGAAGTCTTTTAGCTAGAGGAATAAAGTAGTCTCCACCAATAAGGTTCTTGGCAAATGCTGCTCCGACAAGAACACCGTCTTCTCTGTTATTGGGGTCTCTGAGGAAACTTCTAACTTCTCTAGGAGAGAGTTTATTAATATTAAACTTTAGCATTTATAACCACCCTTTACTATTACCCAAGTCATAGGCACTAGACCATCCATTATCTGACAGACTATACTTACCACCTTTTTCATGACTGGACATTGCCTTAGCAAGTTTGATTGTCCCTGCCTTGCTGCTAGTATAGAATGAAACATTCTTGCTGGTATCAATGCCTTGATTCTGAAGACTTGTCATATAACTATCAACATTGTTTCCACCAGACCATGTGCTAACAGCACCTCTGATAGATTCGTTTCTGTAATATTTACCTTCTTTCAGCAGAGACATTTGTGCAGCTGCACCACCTTCTTTTGTAGCAAACCCAGCAATAGAATGTCCACCACCAATACGGTCATCATTTGACACTGCTCCATACTTCTCTTGCCATGATGCAGGATACATACCACCCGGATTGTTATATCTTTCAGTAGCAGGATCATTTGGATTAAAGTCTCCAATACCCCCTCTACCTTCTTTGGTAGTTGTAGTTGGGGCAGGATCGTCACTAAACGTATCTGGTCTTTGTGCTGTGTTTGAGGAAGACCCTGAAGACTGAACTTCGCTCTTGACACTTGTGGAAATCTTAGTATCATCAACATCAATGTTACGCACACCAAGTGTCTGTGTTTTAGTCAGACCTTCTGTTAAGTTTGCAGTTGTTGGCATAGCGGTTTGTACTGCATCAGGATCAGTGTCTGTAGCATACCTAGCCCTCTCTGCTGTGCCAATAACATCACCATGATAGGTCTTGGCATACATTACCATATTCTGACCACCAAAGGTGCCTGTATTGCCTACTACTGAAGTGCAGAGACCGATTAATCTGTTAGTCATAGCAGAACTAGTCATAGTTCCTTCTGCTGTCAGCCTCATATCATCACCAGCAAAAATATCAATATTATCTTCTGCTGTAATTCTTGTGTTCTTTTTGGAAACAAAATAACTGTTTCCCATACTTTCCATAGTATAGTCACCCAAGACAACTTCTGATTTACTTCCCTGTGTGGTGACAACTCTATCACCTACAAAGTTTTCTATCTTCTCTTGTCTGATTTCCTCTACCTGCTTACCAGTAGTCGTTACAGTAAAGTTAGTGCAAGCAATGTTAAAGTCACCATCTACATTTAAGTTCAAGTTGCCTTTGTAATGAACATCACCATTACCATTCACAATCATTACAAAATCATCACCAACTAATTGAACTTGTCTGCCAACAGAGTTTAACAATAATGTAGTTGCATCCTGTGCATTAGGATACATTTCAATGCCACTACCATCTTTGTGAACATAAGATAATCGTTCACCACCCGGAGTATCGTCATGCTCAACTCTATGCCCAGAAGAAGTTTCTTCTACTTTATTGTAGGGATACTTAGGTTGCCAATCGTTCTTTACTAACTCAAGGTTTTCTGTGCCATCAGGAAGTTGCACATATGGTTCCCATTCTTCTCTGGCGGCCTTGTTAGTAGTTGCATTACCAATATATTCTTTGCGTGGGAATTCGCCATCCGGGTCTTTAAATCCTGTGGACATTATCTAAACCCTCTTCTTCTGCTTTCACCAATAAGATCATAGATACTCAAAGACCCTTTGGCTCTAGCATCAGCATTTCGTAATGTATTTCTTTTACCAAAACTTGTTTCCACATATCTAACAGCATCAAATCCCGGATCAGGAGCATTAGGGTTAATATCAGAATGCCCAAATACTTGTCCTCCCGGAAGAATTGTATAGAATACTTTTAAGAATGCTCTTAATGTTTTCCATTGATTAGGAGAACAAGTATCAATATCGTATAACCCATCTTTCATACCACCTACCATAGCAATACTAATACTAAATGGCACATGAATATCTACAGGAGTAAACGGGGGTTCTTCATTAATGCCTTTATTAATTTGAATACGACCGTCTCTTAAAATAAGAAAATGATAGTTTATGTCTAGTTGTTCATAGGACTGCTTATACCAGTCACGCAACCCATCTCTGTCAAGATTCTGCTTGAAGTCTGTATGAGTATTACATATAATTGCTTGGGTATACTCTCTTCTGGAAGACCTGAGATATGCTTCTACTTCTTCTGAGGTTTCAATATAATCACCCGGCTTAGCATTCAACGCATCAAATACAGGTGAAATATCATCACCTATAAAATCAGCAGATAAAGTTTTTGAGTTAGGATCAAACCTATCTGCAAAGTTAACTTTTCTTTTTACTGTTGCAATTGGATCACCTACTGCCATTATCTTTTAGCCCTTCTAATACCTTCAAGCCTATCGGTAGAGTATTTTTTAATACTCACACTGTCACCTTGGTTACCACCAAGAATATTTAATGTCCCATCAGCATTTACAGACTGAACAAATCCAACATGACCTCTCCAGTCTCCGGGGGTTCCCCTATCAAATACTGCAATGTCACCCGGTTTAACATTTCCAAGTCCATTAGAAACATCTACACCCTGTCCCCAGTTCAGGAACGACTTAGCGTTAAGTCCACCTGTAGGTTGCAGACCTGTAGAAGCTACTACAGAGTTAGCAAATGCTGCACACCATGCGGTCTGCGCAGGATTAATAGTAGTTCCTGTAGATGCTTCAAAGAACTGTCCCAGAACAGCAGCATGCGCAGGATTATTTTCATTGGCACCTAAGAATGCAGA
>CERI01052909.1_pt1 | contig 12460 bp, 12 predicted proteins | sample 350261 | NCBI WGS metagenome assembly CERI01 (sample SAMEA2620979, study PRJEB7988) | marine metagenome | isolation source: saline water (ENVO:00002010), including
TAGCTCAATTGGCTTGATTTATGCACTGAAAAAAATTTTTAATAAAATATAGGTAAAAAAACTGCTTAAAAGTACCTAATTTATAATATTGGATAATAATTATATAACAGTTAAATTGTAAAAAATAATTACAAACTAGATAAACTAAGCCCAATGTATTAACCTGATGTTTTAATAGTGGGAGTTGGACCTGTAGGATGTGTTTTGGGAGAATGACTTTCAAGAGTCTATAACTTAAATTGTTTAATTATAGATCAAAGAAATCATATTGCAGGTTACTGTTATGATAAAAAAAATAAAAAATGAAATTTGAGACAATTGATAAAACAAATAAATTTCATAAAAACTTTAAGAATGTAAATTCCGAAGAAGAGCTTATTGATATTTTAAAAAGTTCCTCTAGCACAATATCTTCAGGTTCAGCTTTAACATTTGCACCAAATTTTACAGACGAAAGTTCAATTTTAATTTCTCATAAAAAACTTAATAAAATAATTAATTTCGATATTGAAAATGAGTTGATACATACTCAATCTGGATGTCAACTTTACGAAATTCAAAATTATCTATTAGATTTTAAATATATGTTGAAAATACAACCAGGTTGGCCAACTTCAACCGTTGGAGGTTGTATATCAAATTCGATACATGGTAAAAATCCGTTTTTAGACGGTACTTTTAAAGATATAGTAGAAGAAATTAAGATTATTTTACCAGGAGACAGTAAACCCATCTCATGCTCAAAAAGTTTAGAAAGTGAGCTTTTTTTTAATACGATAGGTGGCTATGGTTTAACTGGAACTATCTTGTCAGCTAAACTTAAAGTATCAAAAGTAAATTCATTTTATTTTTCAGAAAAAACTATTGAAATAGATGGTTTTGAAAAATCTATTGAATATCAAATTAATAATGCAAAAAAATTAGCAGCATTTAGTTGGCACGATACAATTATACGAAAAAATAAATTTGGACGTGGATTAATTTTTGAATATTTTGATGAAGTTCCAAAAGAAAATGAGCCAATTTTTAATAAGAAAATGAAAAAAATTTTAGATATAAAAAAATTTAATCAGCCTATTAACTTTTTTAACAAATTTTCTTATGAAGTTGTCAATAATATTTATAGAAAAATGAAGCTTTATAAAAAAAATGTTAAAATTGATATTTTTTCTTACTTGTATCCAATGTCAGTTTTTCCAATACCATATTGGTTTTTTTTTAATGGATATACTGGATTTATAGAACATCAAATTTTAATTCCTATGCAAAACTATGAAAAATATTTCTTTGAATTAAAAAAAATAATCTATAATCATAATATTCAGCCCTACAACTCATTTATAAAACTATTTAATGGTAAGAAAAGAAATTTAACGTTTGATGGAAAAGGTGTTGCACTGTCCATAGAATTTTTAAATAAAAAAAAATATATTTATTTTTTAAATATAGTAGATGAATTAAATATAAAGCACGGTGCTATTACTGCTTTGTACAAAGATTCAAGAGTAAGCAAGGAAACAGTTATTAAACAATATGGGGATAATTATTATAATTTTCAAAAATATATCAAAAATATTGATCCAAAAAATAAAATTATGTCAAAATTCAAACGAAAATTTCTAATTTAATTTCAGTGAGTCCATATAAAAATTTAAAAATATTTATAACAGGAATAAATGGCTTCTAGGGTATTTGGTTAGCATTGTTTTAAAAAAAATGTGGTGCAAAAGTATCTAGAATAGGATTGAAAAAGGATAATTTCGAAATTTTTAAAAAGTTATTAAGCAAGGATATTGAAAATATACTCATATTAACAACTAAAAATAATTTTTTTCTTAAAAGCTTGTTATTAAAACTTTCAAATAATAAAGATTATAATTTTTTTTATTAATGAATATGACAATTTTTCAAATATCTTTAATAAATTATGTATCTAATACTTTACAAATAATAACACAAAAAGATGTTATGAGTGAGTTACCTAAAAAAAAATTAGTTAAAAACCTTTATTCAAAAGTTTAAATTTTAAGATTTTTAAGATTAAAAAAAATTTCACTAATTTTGACAACAAATTGTCCTAAAAATTTAAAAAAAATATTTAAGACCACAAAATACTATGCAGTAAATGTTCACTTTAGATTATTGCCAAAGTATAGCGGCGGGTCACCAGTTGCACTTGCTATACTTAACAATGATAAAAAAATTAACTTGTACAATTCATAAAATTAATGAAAAATTTGATGATGGAAAAATTTTTTTAACCAAAAGTTTTTCAGTTAATGATTATGCTATAATTGAAATTTATAAAAATTATTTCTTTAAATTATATGATCTAATAATTCGAACTCTTGACAAGATCTTCATTAAAAAATTAATACCAATAAAAAAAATAATGGAAAACATAATAGAAATTTAAATTTCTTGCAAAATAGTAAACTTTATTTCAAATGCAATTTAAGTTTTTTCTTATAATCATTTAAATCAAGCAACAATTTTAAACCAAATTTAAACAACCTAATAATTGACCAGCTAAGTTCCCCAGTTTTTCTATGGAAATGATCAATGTCTATCGAATGGTTTTTTTTTGAAAAAAGTGTCATTAGAATATTTGGTGCCACGTAGTTTTTATTAATAGTAGCCAAAAATCTCTTTAAAAAATTAATGTCAATGAGTCTATATGGTATATTGGGATCAATTGTTTTTTTTCCAAAATAACTCCTAAGAAATGGGTTTAAAATAAATCTACTTAGAAATATTCTAATTAGAGGGTCATTTCTTATTTTTCTATTTCCTAAAATTAAATCAAATTTTTTGTTTTTTTGGTTCCATATTTTAAGAAAATTTTTTGATATAAATTGTTCATCACTATCCGTTTGAAAAACAAACGAGTAAGCCTTTTTTACTGCAAAAGAATATCCTTTTATTATTGCAGAACCATGACCCCCATTTTTTTTATTGATTATAATTAAATTTTTATATTTTTTTTTAATTTTTTTTAAAACTTTTAAACTATTATCCACTGATCCATCATTAATTAATATTAGATCCATACTTTTTGTATTTAATATTGAAATCCATTCATCAACTACTCTAAGTATACTTTTTTCCTCATTATAAAAAGGGATTACGACTGCTAATTTTTTTTTCATTAATATATAGTTACTTTTTTTATTTTTTAGACTTAATGTACTTAAGTCAATTAATTTCATCTTTGATAATCTTACTAATTTTGGAATTTTTAGGTCTCCAATTTAAATTTTTTGACTTTTTTTATTATCACAGATTAATTTGCCAATATCACCTTTCCTTTTTTTTTATAAAATGGCTTTTTATCAGTTCTTTTTTATTTAATAAGTTAGATAAAAAAAAGTTTTTTTGTTTTTTGATTTTCAATCTAACTTTGTCTATACTGTAAACTTCAAATTGTTTTTTAATGGTTTCATACAGACATAAACCTATATAGCCATCCACACCTGTAATTAAAATTTTCAATATATTTTTTTTTTAATTTGGTTAAATTTAACTAAGGCAGCTGATATAGTCATATCCATATCATAATAAGCATAATCCGCTAATCTTCCACCTGTAGAAAAATTTTTAATTTTTTTACATATAGATTTGTAATTTCTATGTTTTTTTCTATTTTCAGCTGTATTAATTGGGTAATAAGGTTCTTTCTCATTTAGGATAGGATATTCCTTAATAATTAAAGTTTTTTTATTGTTATAATTTCTTTCAATATGTAAGTGTTTAGGTTCATGAATTCTTGTATATTTAAATTTTTTTTCTGGAAAATTTATCACAGAAGTGCCTTGGTAATCTTCTTTATTGATTATTTCTTTTTTAAAAGCTAAAGATCTCCATTCAAGCATTCCTAATTTATAATTAAACAATGAATCAAGAGGGCCTGTATAAATTGTTTCATACTTCACATCATATTTATTATTAATTTTAAATTCATTATTAAGCTTAACCTCAATTCTTTTATTCAATAAAAGTTTGTTAAAAATAGCAGTATAGCCATCAAGTGGTATTCCTTGGTATATACAATTATTAAAGTAATCCTCTCTATAATTAAATCGCAAAGGAAGTCTGTTAAAAATATTTGATGGAAGCAGCTTGGGTTTTTTATTCCATTGTTTCTCAGTATATCCTTTAATAAAAGCATCATATAGCTCTGGTCCAATTTGAGAAAAAGCTTTTTCTTCAAAATTTAAGTAACTTTTTTTCTGAAATTTTTTTGTTTTTTGATCCAAAAATTTTTTTGCCTCATGGGGGTTAAAATTTTTGTTATAAAAAGTATTTATAGTTTCAAGATTTATTGGTAATTGATAAGTTTTTTTATTATATCTTGATAAAACCTGATGTCTGTATGAATTAAATTTTGTGAATTTAGTTATATAATCCCATACTGTTTCTGAAGAGGTATGAAAAATATGTGTTCCATATTTATGATATTCAATTTTTGTATCTTTATCTATTTCCGAATAACAGTTTCCTCCAATATGGTTTCTTTTTTCTAAAATAGTTACTTTTTTTTTTAAAATTGTTGAAATTCTTTCTGCAAGAACAGACCCATAAAAACCAGCACCCACTATAAGAAAATCAGTTTTAATTTGTTTTAACATTAGAAATAAATATTATAATATGTGTAAATGTTATATGAAACACTTGATATATCAAGAATAAGTAAATTCCAATTCTATTGTCCAAAAAATAAAATTATGCCAAAATTCAAACGAAAATTTTTAATTTAATAGTATATATTATGAATTATATACTTTTTGGTGCTTCAACTGGGATATCTTATGAGCTAATTAATTTAATTTTAAAAAAAGATAAAAATCCCTATTTTTTTTTCTCCTCAAACAATATTGAAAATTTAAAAAAACTAGTAAATAAATTTAATCTCTCAATAAATCAGTATGATTTATATAGCTTAGATTTAACTAAGAATGAAATAAATTTAGAAAATCTATTAAAAGCTTTAAATAAGTATTTAGAAGGTAAAAACTATATTTATTTCTTTCCATCAATACCATGCTTGTCTGAAGGCAAGAGTCCAGCTGAAAAAGTGGAAACTATTATTAATATTAATTTTACTTCATTTATTAAAATTTTTAATTGTTTACTTGATAGAATGAAAATGACAGAAATTATTACTTATACCAGCAGTATTGCTTGTATACGGGCAAAATCAAAAAATTATCTTTATTCTGCCTCTAAGACTGGAGTTGAGAGTTATCTAAAATCTTTAATGCACTACTTTAAATATGAAAAACCTTATATTCAAATTTTTAGAATAGGATTTATAAATGATTCTAATGAACCAAAGACGTTTGTCAAAAAATTATTATCATCGTCATCAAAATTTATAGCTAAACATATCTATGTAAAAAATCAAAAACCAATTTCAAAATTATTTTATTACCCAAAAATATCTATCTTACTCAAAAACCTTCTTCTTTTAATTCCTAGATTTTTATACAAACGGATGAATTATTAGTTTTTTTCTAATTAATTTTTAGAAAAGTCAGGTTTTTCTAAGCTTAACATGTAACAGTGCAAAATCATTCCGAGACCTATTATGCCTCCAAGATAAGGGAGAACTGGAATAGCTAAAAGAGGTGGAATTGAATAGCAAAAAAAAGCCAACATAAATAATACTTTTGTAAACTTAGTAACTCCATTGCTTTTTAACATGAAATATAGGCCTATGTTTGCAAATATAATAAAGTAGGTCAAAATAACGCCAAACTTTGCACTATATAATCTTAAAGTAAAACTGGGGTCAGTTTTGATTATGCGAATTATTTCTCCCTTTAATAACTTATTGTTTTCATCGGATGGTGCAAAATGTTTATTATTTTTTTCTCCCTCTAAAAATTCATGTATTACTTCATCATTGTATCCCTTAAGCTTTCCACTTATAAAGCCTAAGCCTCGATAGGTTGTATACCAAACTGATGCACTAACTTTAACATCTGTGTGATAGTTAGTGTTATAGAGCTTGAAGTAATTTTCTTTTTGTTTATTTTCAATATAGCTATTTAAAATTTGTGGAATTATTAAATAAAATATAAACATAACTAAAATTAAGTTTTTTTTAAAAAACTGCTCTTTGTGATAAATAAGTGCAAATGTTAAACAAATTATAGCTCCTAAACTTGCATAACTACGAAACTGATCTATCAACACTCCCATAAAGAAAATAGCTCCAATCAAAAAAAAATTTCCGTTTAATTTTTTATTTATAATTAAAATTATTAATGGAATTATTAACTGTGCTGAGTAAAAATATAATAACCATTCAACTACCAAGCCAAACAGTCGATTATGCATATAGAAATTAACTAAAATTACGAAAAAATAAGAATAAATTTTATAATTAATTTTATTTACTGATTTTGATATAAAGTAAAAAACTGATAACATACTCAAAAAAAGTAAAAAATAAAAAAAATAGTTAGCTATAGTTTCGTAAGCTATTTTTGTTATATTTGAAATTATTGGTAAAATTAGAATAAAACCTGGTTCCACCATTGAGATGGGCTTAAATATGCTTTCGTTTGATGGGTCACCTGAATATTGCATAAACATTAAACCTGTTTTTTGAAAAATTTCTAAAGACTCAATCCCAGGATTTAGTCTTGCAGGCATTATTTTTGCCCTCAAAATGATTTCTTGAGCTATATTCATTTTAAATATTTATTATAAAAATTATTAAATAAAAGTATTTAATTATAATAATTATTAATCTAATAATGTAAATTCAATTTTGTATTTAATGAATATTTTAATTACTGGTGGAGCCGGATATATAGGTAGCCACATATCTGAATCTTTAGCTGCTTATAAAAAAAAAAATATTTATATTTTAGACAATTTATCCACTGGTCATAAAAAGTTGATTAATAAAAAAACTGAATTCATAAAAGGTGATATTTGAAACTTAAACTTTATAAAAAAAATTATAAAAGAAAAAAAAATAGAGACAATAATTCATTTAGCTGCATCATTAAATGTTAGTGAAGCAGAAAAAAAAAGAAAAATATAAAATCAACAATATAAATGGAACAAAAAATCTAATCTTATCTTGCAAAGACTCAAACGTTAAAAATTTTATTTTTTCATCTTCTTGCTCTGTATATGGGAATGTTAAAGGATCAGTTAATGAGTCAAAAAAACTTAATCCACAAGGATACTATGCTTATACAAAGTATAAAGGTGAGGAATTAATAAAAAAATATTCAAAAAAATTTAATTTTAAATATGTAATTTTAAGGTATTTTAATGTTGCTGGTGCCAGTCAAAGTGGGAAGATTGGTGAAATTGAAACCTCTCATGGACATTTAATTAAGAATATTGCAATACAATTATTAAAAAAAAAACCTCAAGTAAATATCTATGGAAAAGATTATCCTACGAAAGATGGAACATGTATAAGAGATTATATTCATGTTTCAGACTTATCAGAAATTCATATTAAAGTTCTTAATTATTTAAAATATAAAAAAAAATCTTTGGTTTTAAACTGTGGGTATGGAGAAGGTTATTCTGTTTTAGAAATTGCAAAAATATGCAAAAGTACTTATAAAAATTTGAATATTACATTTACAAAAAAAAGAAAAGGAGATGTTGCAGAAGTATATTCAGATGTAAAAGAAATAAAGAAATTACTTAATTGGAAACCAAAATTTAATAATTTAAAAAAAATTATTATAAGCGCAATAAATTGGGAAAAAAAAATAAATTTAGAATATTAAAAATTACTTTTATGCATGTTTCAATAAAATTTATATTTAATTTAATAAATTTACTTTTTTATCCACTTAAATTTATTTCTAGAGATTATAGATATTATATTACAGAAAGCACAAACGAGTTAATTTACAAAATTTTAGATAAGTATGATTTTTTTTTAAAAGATAAATTTGAATTTAAAAAGAAAATCTACAACACCACAATTAAAAACTATATTGACTATGATAAAATTATTTCATCATTAACCAATTTTAAAAGCACGTCTGTTAATAATGTCGAAATTCATAAAAGACTTACCGACACAAATGATAATTTTACTCAAATATCATTTTTGATAAAGTCTGTATTGGATCAATTAATAGAAGAAAAAATTATTAATAAAAATTTCCAAATAGGATTTTTCAATGTTAATTATAATTTAATTCTTCCTAAAATAAGAAATGATCGTGAGATTGATGTTTTTAGTGATGCTTGGCATTTAGATAATTATTCTCCTCGTTTATTGAATGTTATTATATATTTAGATGATGTCAGTGAAGTTGGTGGGGGTTTTCAATATTTAAAAGATGAAGAAATTGTTAAGACTTATAAAGAATTAAAGTTGTCGAGATGGAAAAGGAGTCAATTTATAAATGGGTTAAAAATTTCACCCAAAACTATATATGGTAAAAAAGGAACTTTTTGTATGTTTAATGCACCCAATATACTGCACAAAGGATCCGCGCCAAAGGATAAAAAAAGAATATCTCTTACTTTTTCTTTGTTACCTTCTATTTCAAAATTTGACTTTTCAAAATTAAATTTTAAAAATTTGCTAGATAGTCATGCCTTCAAAATTTTTTTTTAAAAAAATACACAATTAGTATAAGTTATATCAGTTAAATAGTGTATTTAAAAAATATATGAAAACAAAAAAAATATTTATTATTGCTGAAGCGGGAGTGAATCATAATGGAAATATAAAGATTGCTAAAAAATTGATTAGGGAAGCATCAAAATCAGGCGTTGATGCAATTAAATTTCAAACATTTCAAGCCTCAAATTTAGCTACCAAAAATGCAAAAAAAGCTAAATATCAAATTTCAAAACTTGATAAAGATAAAAAACAATATCAAATGTTGAAAAAACTTGAGCTAACTAAAAAAATGCATTTTGAGTGTATTAAAGAATGTAAAAAAAATAATATATTATTTATGTCGTCAGCATTTGATATAAAAAGTTTTGATTTTTTGTTAAAACTAAATTTAAAAATTCACAAAATACCATCAGGTGAAATAACAAATTTACTTCTTTTAAAATTTATAGGTCAGTCGAAAAAAAAAATAATACTTTCAACAGGTATGAGTAATTTAGCTGAAATAAAAGATGCAATTAAGATATTATTAAAATCAGGTACCCCCAAAAAAAATATAACTGTCTTACACTGCAATACTGAATATCCAAGTCCTTTTAAAGATCTTAATTTAAAAGGGATAAGTTTTTTACGTGATAAATTAAAATTAGATATTGGATATTCAGATCACTCAATTGGAATAGAAGTGCCAATAGCTGTTGCAGCACTTGGCGCCACTATAATAGAAAAGCATTTTACACTTAATAAAAGAATGAAAGGGCCCGATCATTCATCAAGCCTTGAGCCAGATGAGTTAAAGACTATGGTAAAAAAAATTAGAAATATAGAAATTGCAATGGGACAATATAATAAAATAGTTTCAACAAGTGAAAAAAAAAATATTAAAATTGTTAGAAAATCAATTTATGCATCTCAACAAATAAAAAAAAATGAAATTTTTTCTTATAAAAATTTAATAGCATTAAGACCAAACTTGGGGATTTCTCCTATGAAAATTGAAAATTTGATTGGAAAAAAATCAAAATATAATTTTAAGAAAGATCAATTGATCAAAAATTAACTTAAGAAATAATTTTTTTTTTTAAAAAAATCGAGAAAATAATCTCAATCAAAATTGAAAAAAATAATGTTGATATAATTGTGTAAGCAAAAAATGGTATAGCTGCAACATAACATGAAATAAGTCCAATAAAATTATATCCATAAGAGCCTAAACTCCATACACCAAAATTTGTAATAACATAAAATATTAAGGCTGAAAAAAGTGCACCACAAATTCTATTTAAAAAATTATTTATGAAAAATTTTGATAATAGACCAATAAAAATAACACTACCCCAAGTAAAAATTACAGTATAATGAAAACCAATAATTAAATCTGTAGCAACAAATGCAAAAACTACAAGGGGTATAAATGATAGACCAAAAAATACTGGTACATAAAAACTTAGTGCAATTAAACTTGTAAAATTTGGAGGGTGAGGAATAAATCTACTAATTGCCAATGCTAAAAATATTGCTATTGATATTTTAAAGTAATTATTCATTGATTAACATTTTTATTATAAAAAAGTTTTATGTACAATTTAAAAAATACTTTTGAAACCAATTCTAAATTGCCTTTTTTCGGTATTAAAAGTTAGTGGTTTTTCATAGTTTTCGTTCAAAAAATTGGTAATACTTAAATTTAATATTGATCCATTAAAATCTTTTACAAAGTTTACATCGACCATGTCAATGCTTTTTGCTACTACATTTCCTCCATCAAAGTCAATATGTTCTCCGGTATGAATATAATTTAAATTCATATTAAAATCTCCAAAATCACTATTAATAAATTTTTTTGAAAAATTAAAACCATATTTAAGATCAGGTCTTCTTAATTGTTTTTGTCCAGTTAAAGTTTTACTTGTAGCAAAGTCAGCAAAAATTGATAAATCATGATCTTCTCCCACATATCTTAATTCATTTTCCAAGCCATCATGATTAAGATCTAAAACTTTATTTTCAACTGCTGTGAATGCACTATTAAATTCCAGTCGATCTGAAAGATTTGTTCTGTATGCAGTCGAAGATAAAGTAAAATTATCTAGAAAATTATATGAAGCATAAATTTCATTAGTTTTACTTTTTTCAGCTTTTAAGTTTATATTTCCCTGATAACCAAAATTATTAGATCCAAACAATTCATATAATGATGGATTCCTTACTCCAGTTGAAGTGCTTGCTCCAAAATTTAAATTATTATTAATTTTTTGTAACAAGTTTATTTTATAAGTGTTATTTCCTCCTGCTGTATTATGATCATCTTTTCTCCCATATAATGAAATAATAGAATTATCTAAAATTTTGTACCCAGCATTTACAAATACTGCTAAATCTTTAACATGCCCTCTTGTAGCAGAGTTAAATGATGCGCCATCATTTATGAAAGCACCCCAGTCATATTTGTACTCAGAACCATACCCAAAAGATAATTTTTCAAATGAATCAATTTTTTTTTCATATCTAGTTACAAAAGACTGACTATCATAGCTATCTGTAAAACCACCATCATCAATTTGTTTTCCATAAGCATGCCAATGAAATGTTAGTAAGTCTGCACTATCCTTATTAACTCTGTCTAAGCTAGTTTGAATAGTATGCAATGTATTATCCATAACATATCCTAAGTCACCATTTTGACCAAAACCAAAATCATCATAATATGTTCTTGTTTCTCTTACATAAATAGTTGATTTTATTTTAATATTATCTTTTAACCATTTTTCGAAGTTGAGATTTATTTGTTTATTTAGTGTGCCATCATCTTCAATTCCCTGAGTTTTGGTACTACCTATATTGCTTTGATTTATTGCTCCATTTATATTTAGATGCCAATCATTATCAGTTATTTTTGTATAGTTAATATCTGTAGAATTATTCCTGTCATCAAATCCACTAACTGAATATGAGTTTATATAGTTAATTGCCGTTATAAAATTTATTGCACCAGCTATTGCACTTGGTCCAAAATGAGCTCCACTAGAACCTTTATAAACTTCTATTTGTTCAATACTTTGAACAAAGTCTTGACCAAAATCATGCATTCCATCAGTGACTGACTGATCATTAATAGCTATCCCATTTAACATGACAAGTGTATGATTTGACTCTGATCCTCTCATAAAAACAGAAGACATTTGTCCTATGCCTCCACTTTGGTAAACATTTACTCCACTAATTGATTTTAAAATATCCGTTAAATTATTATGTCCTGAATTTTCAATGTCTTGTTTGGTAATAATAACTTTATTTACTCCTTCCTCAGAAACTTTTGATGTATTGTTAGTTTTGGAAACAACTATACATGGAATTCCTTCTTGGTTATTCCACTTACAGTCATCTAGGGCAAAAACATTAACTGTTAATGATAATAAAAATATAATAATAAATACTCTTAACATAAACATACCTTTTTTTTCCACTAATGCGTGGATTATTAATAATATGCCGATGCTAATTAAAATTGTAGAACTAGACTTTCCCTGGCCTTCATTCAACAACGGACTATATTGGGTGGCACTCCGACTTTACGGTTGCAGGTACAGCAAATGAAATTCTCATTAATTCCCCACCATGATTCAATGTGATTTCTATTTCATATATATTTTAAAAAAAGTCAACAGATTTTATCAATAAAGTTGAAAGTGCAGCTCATTAATTTTAAATGATAAGATGATTTTTAAATTTTAATGAATTTTTCACTATTTTTTTGACAGTTATCAAGGATTGAATTAAAACACACTATTTTTAAAGACATTCCTCGGTAGCTCAGTTGGTAGAGCAGTTGACTGTTAATCA
>CERI01284221.1_pt1 | contig 12456 bp, 14 predicted proteins | sample 350261 | NCBI WGS metagenome assembly CERI01 (sample SAMEA2620979, study PRJEB7988) | marine metagenome | isolation source: saline water (ENVO:00002010), including
AAAAGAAAAGGAGAATCAAGCGGAAGAATTTGCTGATATGGAATCCGATTTTTCTAAGAAATGTCTCGTAATACAGAGAAATTTGATACCAACCGCTCCGCGAGAGACGGCATTTAGTAAGGTAATGGAAAATATAACAAAGAGTACAGGAATAATAGAATAATAGAATAATAATAAAAAAATAACATTATTATTATTCACTAAACCAAACGTTGGAAATATAATTATTATCAATATACGGACTGAGGTATTTCGTCACATACATTTCAAAATACGATTTATCTACAATTAAACTATCATACGGAGAGGTGTGTATAGTTGTATTAACATAATTGAAGTAGAAAATATATGCGTCGTGAATAGTTTTATCACCATCAAGAGCATTTTTAATATAGTATTTTTTATAATTTTCCATGATAAGTTCAATCTGTTCTCCTTTATTCCAAAGGGAACAAACAAATTCGTGAATGTGTTTATCATTCTCAATACATACATCAGGAAAGAAGTAACTAATAATATCAATAATTTGCTGATTACTTAAATTATCATTAGTTTTATTCCAAAGCTTAAAGATTTCGCGAATTTCATCAATTTCAAGGAAATTTTCATATGGGTTCTCAACCATAGTTTGATTCCAGAAGGTAACAAAAGATTGTGCCGATGGTAAAAATTTACTGAACAGACCGAAAAAATTCTTATTAGTCGCGTGGTAATTATTGTTGAATGTAGTCGTGAATAAGTTAGAAAACTCACTTTGATACATGATACTGGGTAGTCTATATTTATTAAGAAAATGGTTCCATAGAAAATAAATATCCTTCCATTCGGTTATATTAGCTTCCCGAGTGTCGTCTGTAATTTCCGTGAAATACTCTTTAGCGAACGAATTAATAATGTCCGTTTTTGAATTATTTTTCAAATAATGAATTTGGTTCTCAAAATTTTCGGTGTGAGATGAAAGAAATGAATCCGCGTTACCGAAACGACTTGAATAATGAAGTGATACACATATTAAGTCAACACCACTTTCAGCGATAATTCGCTTCCATATGTTTTCATATTTAACAGTTTCGTGTATATTCATAATGCGACAATTGCTATAATCGTGGTCTTCGTGATATTTTAATTTGAACGTATTAGTATTTGAATGACCGACCATCTCCTGCGATAAATTATTTAACTCCCTAATAAAAGTTTTCGAGTATAAAGGAACATAGTGTATATGCTGGTTATTTTTTTTAAGTATATTATCACCAAGAACGATTAGAAAATATTTGGCTGCATATTTTGTTGGAAATATGGTAGGATACAGTGCATTAATGACGTTTTGTATAGTTACAGATTCAGGTACGTTATCAAATAAAGAATTCTCTTTAATAGTTTTCATAAGAGTGACCTTCGTCTTATATTTCCACGCAAGTAAATTCCGCTCCTTAGTAATAGTGGTTAATATATGATGCAAAATAGAATCTTCATTGGTAACTTTATAATTAACGCCATCATAAATATAAAACTTCTCTGTCGCGGAAACATAGAAGTATTTGTTTTCATTTAAATACTTACCAATAAAAGTATGAAATTCCAAATTTAATTCGTTATTCCTCGAAATGCGTTCCTCGTTTAAACTTTTGATATTATTCATAATATTTGGCAAGTTATTTTTCATATAGGAATGTAACTTATCGTGCATAAAACTATCATTAGCATAAAGTTTATCAAGTATTTGCAGTTGTTTTATTGAATTTGAAAGATTATTGGAAGACATTAAATAAAAATAAAAATAATTTCTATATAACTTTAATAGAAATTATTAATTCATTATATCGTTACCTCGCTGGTATATTGAGCAGTTTTATTGGTATATATATCACAGGAATCTACCATAGATGATTGAATAACATATGTAATGGCCAATTTAGATTTCATGATTTGATTCCTGGTTAAAGAAGCAAACCAAGAAAATTTATTACGCGAAAGCATCTCATCGCAAGGTATATAAACACCCAAGCAATCGTTGTGTAGTTCTAGATACTTATCCTCCATCAGGTCGTCAATAATGATATGTTTATTTTTACTGTCCTTAATGCCGATTTTATTACCACTAACCAAGACCATTTTATTATCGTCTATTTGTTTTTCACACCATAAATTTACAAATCCGGTAATGAATGGTTCATTAGAGTGATGATTATTTTTTACACGAGTTGATAAAATTTCAATTAAACTGGAAATGGTGTCATCGTTTTTCTCACAACCCATAAAATAAGTATCTGGTGTGAACTCCTCGTTTTTGGTCATTGTGATTATACGATTAATGCGTTCGCACACAAAAGGAGACCCGTTCTCAGGAATAAGTGGTTTGAGTGTATTAGTGCAAACGAATGAATTGGGAACAATAATCCCCCCATAAGAATTAATTAATTGAAGTAAAGCAATTTGCCTATATTGAGATTTGATAGGTTCGGGCAACGCAGAAACATCAACGTCCCAACCGGGTATTAATTTACTAAATGTATGGTCATCAATCAAACAAATATGAAAATCATTACTACAGTGGTCTATAATAGATTGAATAGAAAAATGAAGGTATGGTTGATTTAACTCCTTTGAATTACGAGAACCGAATGAGTTCCAATTGCGTGCATTTATATCATACTTTGTATGGATCCAAATTTTGGGTTTATTGAAACCATAAAGAGGCGTATCATTGAGCAGATATTTACGTATCAATTTATGCTCATCATTTGTGTTATCTGTAAAATTCTGCTTAAACTTATTACCAACATAACTAGCAAGCATAACCAAAGTTATAGCAAATGCGTAATGTTTAATATTTTTATTATTAATCATAGTAGTATAATATTATATACTATTTTTTTATATATGAATAATTACCCTATACTTATTGCCACTTATATATATATGTAAAATTCAATAGTATATTTAGAATCGTTATAGCGTATAGAAGAATTGAACAGAATATTATTATGTTTGCATATCTGTCTAACAATATTTGTAAATGACTTATAAGTCATGTTTCTGGTTACATAAAACTGTTTTGATGAATAGTAATGTTCCTTTATAGAATTACAAAAATCTGTATGGTATCCGTGAAATAACATCTTCCTAAACGCATTTTGGTCAAGATAATAATATCTATCTTTCTTTTGACATATTTTATCAAGTAATTCAAATAGAACTTCATTCTTAACATTTGCCCTGAATAACTGATTATTGCTCATGGTATATTTTATATATAATCACATTTTATATACCGTAAATTATTTTATATGTATATAACTGGTAATATATATACATATTGAAATTATTTTTTCTGTCGTTCTACTTCCAGTTGCTTTAACTTTTCAAGATAGAGAATAGCGTCCATATGTTCTTCTTGTGCGTGTTGTATCCAATCTAATACAGATAGGTCTTGACGGTCCAAATTCGTTCCATATTTTTGCATACCGAAATCCGCGCGACCCTTGAATTGTTTAATAACCGACATAACAACAGTATCCGTGTTTTCACTTGTAATTAATATACTACTATTATCCATTATATATATAAAAATAAAATGTGTTTATATTATTTTTATTCCATCAATAAGATAATATCGCGCGCGAATAAAGCAAGTTCTATTTTATTTTCATGAATGGTATTGAAAATGGTAATATACTTGCATATAATAGGTATAATCAAATACTTAAGTTTTTCATCTAAGTTAGTTGTAATTTTTAAAAAATTAAAAAAATAATCTAATATATCAATAACGGAATAACCATCATCATGTATTGAGTATAAAACACCGATTGCTTCTTCCACCTGTCGTTCCTTGACATGTGTTAAAAAAACATTAAGTTTATTGTATGAAATATTCGAACAGATTAACTTACAAGATTCAATATTAATAGGTTTTTTGGGACTGGAACCACATATATATATTTTTTCAATATTATTAATAACATTTCTAATATTATCATCCGAAACACCCAGTATGTATTCTATAGATTCGTCATCAATATATATTTTTTCTTCTTTTACGATGCGACACATTATATCTCTAATTTGCGATTTGTCAAGCGAATGTATTTTCAGAATATGTAATCTCGATTGAAGCGTTTCAATAATTTTTTGTATATTAGAACAAACGCCTATAAAATTTACATTTGACTTATATTTGTCAATATAATTCCTGAATACTTGTTGACTATGTTCATTAATTGAATCCATATCATCGAAAATGACAAGTTTCTTTTTACCGTGTATAGAACATTTAGATTTACAAAAAGTCATCAACTCACTTCTGAAGTAGTTAATACCCTGTTCCTTCAAATTATTGATAAACATAATTTCCGTATTAGGTAGTGCGTCATCCCTTGTCAATTTATAATAATCGCGAATGGTCGCGTAAAGCAAACTGGTTTTCCCAGAATTTTCCCCACCGACAAATAATATATTTAAATCGTCAATTTTTCTTAAAATATTATAAACATTCAAGAACCGCTCATTCATGTTAAAATCCGAAACATAATAAGGTCGGTATTTAATAGATATGGGAATTCTCATATTTTAGATATATAGAATATAACGAACTATTTATATATTATTCAACAAAAATGAAATATAAATACATCAGCAGTAATCATATATATAATGTCTAATCATTACGAAGTGCTCGGCGTTGAACAAACAGCAACCTGTGACGAAATAAAAAGGGCATATCGTCGCCTATCATTACAATATCATCCTGACAGAAATACGACAGACGAGGCGATAGGAAAGTTCCAGAAAATAAACGATGCGCATGAAATTCTATCAGATAAACAAAGTCGTGCTGAATATGACTTACAATTAAAGGGCATAGGAAACCACTTTAACAATGATGGTGCCGAATTTAGAGATTTAAATAATATATTCAATGCGTTTATGTCGGGCATGAATGGAATGCCGAATGTTGGGGCATTCCATCGGGGCATGCATCCTGGGTTTTCCGGCAATTTTGCTCAACAACTGAATAAACCTCCACCGATAATTCGTAACATAGAATTAACGATGGAACAATCATATAATGGTGGTAGTTTTCCAATCCAAATCAATAAATGGACACTAAATAATGGTGTTGAGACAGAAGAAATACAGACTCTCTATATCAATCTTCCCCAGGGAATTGATGAAAAAGAAATGGTGATATTAAGGAACCAAGGACATCAAATAAGTGAAAGTATAAAGGGCGATGTGAAAGTAAATATCAAAATTAAAAATGACACACCGTTCAAACGAGAAGGACTGGACCTAATATATAATAAAACAATAACACTAAAAGAAGCGTTGTGTGGATTTTCATTTGATTTGAAGCATATCAATAAGAAAGTATTCACATTTAATAATCAAGTCAATACAACAATAATAAAACCGGGACAAACAAAAGTAATACCAAATATGGGAATGATACGAGAAAAACACATAGGAAATCTTATTGTAAAATTCGAAGTCTTATTCCCGGACACAATTACCGACGAAGACGCAGAAAAACTTAAAGAAATTTTATAAATGAATTATAACATGACGATAATGTTATAATTTAAATTTATTAAGAAGAAATACGCTTGGACGGAATGGAAACATCAACTATATAAATTGAATTTTCGGTCATAACGATGTACTCGTCCTGAACCTTAAAGATTTTTGAAACCGGACTGGTATACTCGTCTTCGCTTTTCACGAGTAACTTCTCTCCATCGTCCTTTACACCGATGAGAGCAGTCTTCTCTAGAGAACTAGTCCAATAATCGAATAGTAAAGGTTTATCCTCTACAATAGAAAGTTTAACTGCGTGTGTTAACGTAGTGGAATTGGGTAAACGATATCCTTCAGTGTCTGTGCTCATATTATATTAATATTTAAATCATCACTTTAAATACTTTAAGTATTAGTTATATAATTTTTAGTTTATTATAGTGGAAATTTATATCGTCTATAATTAAATGAACAGAAAGGAAATATTAAGCACACTTAAAAAATGTTCGTCCAAATACATAGATGAGATAATAAACTATCTGAACATTGCATCAAAATCACAAGCAATAACAAATGATATAGATAAAAAATTAACACATCAGGGATATAGAATAATAACACATATATACCAAACAAATTTGATACACACGGGAGACATAGACGCATCAAATTATAGCATGCATAAAGGATATTTGTATTACTTGGAATATTTAGAACAGACAGAACTAACTAATGCGAAGAATGATTTAAATCATCAATCGGCAACATTGTTTATATACAATAAATCAATAATTAAATATACACAAGACAAACGCTCCCTCAATAGCATGAATCCCATCATATTATCAAATATACCACGCATTACGAAGTTAATTGAGACAATTATGTGGTTTGATAATAATAAGTTAAAACAAACCGAGATTGACTATGATACAGTAAAAATGATATGTGAAATATTATATAACACGGAAGACAATTTGATAAATGATTATATAGATTTGGGACAAAAACGAAATATGACCACGATAGAATATAACGAATTTCTACATCACACGTTAAAAATATTCAAGGAAAATTCAAAACAAAAAAAATACAACGAAAGTGATTGGAGAGAACATATATTAAAAAAACTTCCAGATATAGAAGAAGCCAAGATTAAGGTTGTATCAAAATGGTGTAAATGGTTATGGTTTTAAGGATTTATATATTTTTTGACGAATTCGTTATTAATTACAATCTTACGTTTCCTAAGTTTCAGTGTCTTGTCCTTAGTAACCTGTTGTTCGCCCACAACTTGCAATTCCTTATATTCATCTTCCAATATACGTTTAATGAAAATATAAATATGATTTAACTCTTCCTCGTTGCAGTTGCCTACAATTAAAACACTTCCTGTCCGGAATATCATAAAAGACACCACGGTATATTTAGTACTTTTAGATAGTTGTTCCATAGTCAAGATGTCGTCGGTCTTCATCAACGACCCGGTTTGTTCCTCTGGAGACAACTCATTATTATAGTAATACCTACATTTAACACCCGGATAACTACAAGGGTCATATGCAGTTTCGATATTGTATTTGGGTCCCTTTAATATATTTTGCAATTTGTCGCGATCTATAGTATATCCACACGTAAAATTTGAATTAATTAACACGTTGCCTGACCCATTTGCATCAACGAAATAAAGTTTATTTGAAATATGAGGTTGTAAAATGTCTATAATATTAGTTTTTATTATACCAAGTATATCACTTTCGGTAATTCCAGGTATTTCCAGTTTGCCCGTATTGAAAACCTTGACGTGTATTTCTTTAAAAGCACCCTTATATAAGAAACGAATGCATATTGCGAAACAATTATAGAATGCGTTCTTAACTTTACCTCGCGAATTAATAATATCTTTCCGTGAAAGACCCACAGTAATCTTTCGTTCGTCTTTAAATTTAATACGCCTTGCCGTTGGATTGTCTATTTGTTTAATAATATGTTCGTTATAGTATTCGATGCCCTCTAATTTTTTTTTATTTGCAATAAACTCTTCACGACTATTAGAGACAAGTTTAATTTGCTTTTTAATTATTCCCGATTCTGGATTAGAATATGATATTATAGGAATAAACCAAAATATATTATATATATCTATTGCTTGTGATAGATATGCTACCTTAGTCTGTGTTGAGATATTCAACTCCGAACATTTAGGACTATCTACGTCAATATTGTCTTGAACGGCATCTATATTAGATAGATGTCTTTCTATGCTATTTGTTACATTTGGAACAGAATCTCCTTCAATTTCGTTTATATAGTTTTCCCATTCTGAGTTTATGTCTAAATTCGTTGTCATATATTTAAAGAAGATGCACCTTTTTAAGTTAATCAATTTTATTAATTTATATATTAGTTTTTAATATATTTATACTAATTATATAGCATAATGGAAAAGAGTAATAATGAAATGCCTCTTGAATTGCCTAACAGAAAATATTATATTAAGCCTATGTCTAAAAGTATTCCTATAATACAAAAGTCAAATGATGATAATGTATCAAGAGAACAATTCGACCCTTCCTCGTTTTCAAATAGCCCACACAGCGAATTTTTAAAATTTCTAAAACAACGCATTGAAAAATATTGAATAGAATTATTAGGCAAATTGCTTCATATTGTAATAAAAATATTTCAACATTTCAAATGACTGTAGTTGATTATTATGCACTATCTGTTCTATAGCACCGATAAACTCGAGAGTTAAAGGTTCTTTTTTACTACAGATTATCATATTAAAATAATCCAATATTATCATTTTCTTATCAACATTATATTGAATGCTCAACTCATGTATATATTCAGTAACCTCATCGCAATCTTTATTGGATTTAAAAATTTTTTCGTGTATCGTGTTTAACACGGCATCATTCAGCATCTTATTCTTCCACTCTTTTTTCTCCAGATTTTGATTTAACTGCATAAAATTAACGATACTACGAATGTCTGATTTAAAAATATGTTGTAACGTATCTATGTCTTCATTCTTCATAATTATATCTTCTTTTTTTGCTATATTTTTTACAAATGCCTTTATTTTATTAGGAGGCAACTGATTGAACCGCACACAAATAAATTCACTTACCAACGAACGTTCTATTTTGCTTATATAATTACATATTAAACAAATTTTTACAGTTTGTGGGCACGAATGCAATAGTATCTTTAATGCGTGCTGAGCGTTCTTTGTTAAACAATCCACTTCATCCAGGATTACAAATTTACATCCCTTTTCGAATAAATTGTTAGAATATACGAACGAGTGAATTTGATTTCTTATTGTATCTATGCCTCTCTCGTCAGATGCGTTTAAATGAATAATCTGTTGATTATTTACCCGACAATATTTCTTTTGATAATTATTTATTAGATTTACAATCGTTGTTGTTTTACCTGTTCCCGGAGGTCCATAAAGTAAAATATTTGGAAAATAATCAAGCGAGAGTATATTTCCGAATAACTTCTTATTTGTCGGGTCTAATACTATATTTTCGAATTCCGTTGGACGATACTTTTCTACCCATGGTATATTTTGTTTGCTAGTCATTATAAATCATTATAATGAATAGTTTATATCATTTTACAAATTGAAATGTTAAAATGCTAAAATGCTAAAAAGTGCTACAACCCTCGGTGAATTGCTTCTACGAGAAGAGCCATTATCATAGGAACTTGCCAGTAATTAAACAAATAAAAATACTCATTTTTTCTTAATATGAACGCTTGTATAAATATATATATTGCGACAATGGCTGCAAATGATAATGAAAATATAGACAATAGTAGTAGTTTATCCATCGTGGTATAATATACGCATAGATATATTTGTGTAAAAACTCATTTATAAAATGATTTAAAATAATTTCATTAAAAACTCTTATAAAATGAACACAGAACCACCAAAAAAACGTAGAGGTCGCAGAAAGAAGAGTGAGATTGAAAGTGAAAAAAAAGAACCCACCGTACCGAAAAAACGTGGTAGAAAACCCAAGGGGGGAAAATTAACAAATAAAGAGGATAATAACGCCAATGAAATTATACCACCCGATAATGTTATATTACACTTAGAATGTAATATTTCAGACATAAACGACCAAATGACATCAGATAACATTTTAAATTATAATCCAGAAATGCCACCTGAAATTAAAACATACGATATTCTGGAAGAGACTGAATACGCATCGTATCAGGAAAATTCAAAGTCCAAAGATTTTGACGCATATGCTGACGCGACTTCTAAAACTTATTTATGCCCACACTGTAGTGATAATAAGAAACCGACTGATAATAAAATCAACAAATGTGATGCTACTGTGAAGGATGATATAAAAACCAACATCAAGGAATTAAACACAAAACTCAAAGAACAAAAAAACTCACTTTATAATGGCGAAATGAATGGAAAAACCGCTGCGTGTTTCTGGTGCACTTACGAATTTGATAATAATGCTTGTTACATTCCAAAAAGCGAAGATGATATTAAAATAGATGGATACGGTTCGTTTTGCAGACCAGAATGCGCTGTAGCTTTTCTTTTTAATGAAAGCATTGACGATTCTATAAAATTTGAGAGATACCAATTATTAAATAAGATTTATAGTAAAGTGTATGACTATAAAAGAAACATTAAACCTGCTCCAGACCCACATTATTTACTCGATAAGTTTTATGGTAACTTAAATATACAAGAATATAGACAATTATTATCTGGCGATAACCTCCTATTTATTGCTGAAAAACCTATGACCCGTGTATTCCCCGAGTTATTTGAAGATAATGATAATTTTATATTAGGTGTATATGGTAATGGAATTACTAAAACTGCTACATCAAGTAATAGTGTATATAAAGTCAAACGTCAAAGTGAAAAACCAAAGGAAACCGACAAAACTAATATAATGAAGAATAAATTTGGCGTTATTGTTGCATAATTGATAATTTATTTTAATAATTATCAATTATATCTACCATCTCCACAATGAGCAGCAGTATTTTTCACCCACAATCTCAGTATGGGTTTTTTCGTTATCACAGTCTACTGATATTTCAACCGATGCTTCTTCCATTTCAAGATTAATAATGTCTAGTTCTTCGGGTGTCTCAACAGTTTCTTCAGGTGTCTCAACAGTTTCTTCGGGTGTCTCAACCGGTTCTTCAGGTGTCTCAACCGGTTCTTCCGGTGTCTCAACTGGTTCTTCCGGTGTCTCAACGGGTTCTTCGGGTGTATCCTCGCAAATAGATTCCAAACAAGGACTTGGTGACACTTTTCTTTCCAAGACGATATCTTCTATACTATTTTCTAAAACTTCTTTTACAACTTCTAATGCCTTGGCTCTTACTATATCACTTTTAAGGATTGATTCTGGTTTATCCTCCATGCTTAATATATATTTGACTATATAAAATATAAAAACAAACTTTACTATTAATTATATGATTACAATTAATTTAAAAGGGTCTATAGGAAACCAGTTGTATCAATTATTCACACTAATTTCGCATTCAATTCAATATAGTAAAAGTTTTATTATTCCGTATAGTGAAGAATTATACGACGGTGACATTATACATAAAACATACTGGGAAACGTTATTTGATAATATTAAACCATACACGTCAGGAAATGGTAATTTCGAAAATATAGACCATATCAATCAGTTATTGTTAATAAAACATCCAGTATATCAAGAAAAAACCTTTAATTATGAAGCAATTGGTGAGAATAATGATAATGTTTGTTTTAATGGGTTATTTCAAAGTTATAAATATTTCAACGCCAATAAAGATAAATTAATACTATTGTTTAATATAGCACATAAACAATTATTAATACGCAGCGAATATTTGGAGTACTTTGATAAACAGAATACCGTAAGTATGCACTTTATTTTTGGCGATGAACAACCTCTTTTATCCGTGGATTATTATACTAAAACGTTATCTTTGATACCCGACGATTATAAGGTACTCGTTTTTTCAAATAAACAATACAGGGAACAAGTAGAAACAATTGTGGATGAACTCAAAATGAAACACAAACACAAACACGAATTCGTTTTTGTAAGCGACGAAATAGATGATTGGAAACAAATGCTACTAATGTCTTTATGTAAAATAAATATTATTGCGAATAATTCGTTTAGTTGGTGGGGTGCGTATTTTAACAAAGATGCTGATAAAATATATTACCCGTCACTATGGTTTGGAAGCGATTTTAAGGATAACACAAATGATTTATTCTTACCAGAGTGGGAAATGGTAGATTTATAATTATATAAAAATAATAATTTATAAAATTGATTTATAAATTATCGAAAGAATATAGAAGAAAAAGCCCATCTGTATTAAGATATGTCAGGATACACCAACGTTGCCGAGGAAAACTACCATTACATTAAGAAATTGCCTATCGTGCATAGTTTGTTGAAGGAGAATAAGCGCCTGAAACGCAAGAACAAGGACTTGAAGAGACTTGTAAAACTTATTACGAGAAACGCTAATATGTTTTCGCCAACCGACAACACACCAGATTCTGCTTCTGTTTCTACACCAGGTAGCGATGGAGCACCAAATGTATCATATGAAATTAACGAAACAGTCATCATTAAGAGCGAACCAATTATGACGGATGATGATAGTGATATTGAAATTATTGAAGCACCGCGCGTTGAGATTGACGCAATTAGCGTTGATAGTGATAATAATACAGAGGAGGAAGAGGTAGTAGTTGAGGAGGAAGAGGTAGTAGTTGAGGAAGAGGAGGATGAGGAGGTAGTAGTTGAGGAAGAGGAGGTGGTAGTTGAGGAAGAGGAGGAAGAGGAGGAAGAGGTAGTAGTTGAGGAGGAAGAGGAGGTAGTAGTTGAGGAAGAGGAGGAAGAGGAG
>CERI01010544.1_pt1 | contig 12453 bp, 12 predicted proteins | sample 350261 | NCBI WGS metagenome assembly CERI01 (sample SAMEA2620979, study PRJEB7988) | marine metagenome | isolation source: saline water (ENVO:00002010), including
CCGTAATACTGTCATTAGTTTGACCTACTAAACTTATTGTGGGATTAGTAGGTTGATTGTTAGTTGCTGTTTCTGCTGGGGCACAAGTCTGGTCCAACTCAATAGAACTTGGGATAGTCACACAGCCACCTTCAAGACAGGTTGTGCCTCCCTGTGTAAATTTGAAATAATATTCCCCTTGTGTCTCATCAGATAATTTATAACAATTGCTATCTCCTTCTAATTGTGTAAAACCTGGTGTATTATTACTATCCACTAATTTGCTAAAACAAACTATCTCGTCACTTGATGAACATGTACCACCCACATATTCATACAATTTATCATTAGACATACAATAAGAATAATTATTGTAATTACTGTAGTCAGGAAGTCTATAACAATTAGAATCATTACGTGTGAGTATATTCGCAGGTTTGCAAGTACATGTATTTTCATTCAGTTCATAATATGGACCACTCGTATCATCCTTGCATACGTTTGAACATTGTATGGTCGTGTCAATACAACTAGTCGTTTCATAGGTTGTTGTATAAGTATATGGACTTGTATTAATATTTATAGTTGGACATTCATAATAGCAATCTGATTCTATTTGTTCATAATTCATATCATCGTTACTGATGTAAAAATTTTGGTCATTATTTTTACGGTAAATATTTGTTCCATCTGCTGTTTTACAATCTGTAGGATTATAAGTATCTGCCGGTACCGGTACCGGTACCGGACAATACGTAGAATAATTATCTAATACCGGTAAAACACACGATTCTTCTAAATTATGTACTAAATCAATAACCTTTTCTTCATGTTTAATTTGATTATTGAATAATGTATCATTGTTGGTATACCACCCGTCAATATCCCATACGTTGCTTTCATTATTTGCACAAACGATTTTATTATCTATATATTTAAATTGATTGTTATCAGATATTGTTATGTTGTTAATGTTACACAGATTATATTCATCTTTAAAAATGTTGTTGTCTATTTTCTTCCATTCAGAACCATCAAAGTATTTTCTTACACAAACTCCATTTGTATCGTAATTCATCTTAGTTTCATACTTTTTCCATTTTCCATCGGATATTTTCCACTTATATACTACATCTTCATCAACCAAACATTCACTATAATGTGGGCATACTTCCGAACATATACCTGGAGGATTTGTAAAGGTTCCTTTAGTGCACAAACCATTATTCGTCGTCGTACAGTCTATGGTATCACAGTTTTCGGGATTACATAGGCTCTCTACACAACCTTCCGGAGCCTTACATCCACCACCTATGTCGTCTTGTACTTTGTTTTGTTGTGTAGAAGTTCCATCGGTGTTATAACATGTTGTTGTTTGTTCAGCAATACATTGTTCAGCTGATTTTACACATACTCCTCCCCCCCATTTGTAATCATTATTTGCTGTCGTATTTTCACATTTATTATCTAAAACGTCATCAAAAGTATAATGTTCTACATTTGGTTTTTTTGTCACCACTATCAAAACACAACTAATTATCAAGATTAGTAATATGACCCACCACAATCTTCTATTCATTTCAGTTTAATTTTTAAATATAAAAAAATGATTTTCACCTCATGATGATTATCAGTTTATTGATATCGGCATCATTAATTGTTTTTTATGTCTTTTAATTTCACGTGTTTCATAATCAATATGTTGTATGAAACATTTTAATATTCATAAACTCTACACAGATTTACGAAATCTAAAAAAAACATAATAATGTTTCGTTTGTAGTTCTACCTTTTCCACACAGATACGAAAATTGGGTCCGATTTCAATCCATCTGGCCAATTCATACCTGGACCGTGAGTCTCATTTTTTAAATATATGTCTTCACGCTTAAAACCTTTATTGATAAGTGTTCTCTTAAAATATTCATAGTCATCCTCCGTGTTGAAATCATGTTCTATAATAATCATCCTTATGTTATCGAGAATATCTATCGAATCTTTCATCATATTCACGAAACTACCTTCACTGTCCACAATAATTACATTAAAAGGTAAGTTATATTTCTCCTTGAAAACAGAATATGTTAAGCATTTAACTGGTATAGAACCATTTACTGGTGTGTCGTAGGTGTACCAGTCTTTAGAGTACAGTTGAATATTGGATATTGCCGAGTTTTCTACTAGAAAACCTAATTTATTACTTTCTCTATTATTTATAAGTAATTCCAATTCTATTTTCGAAGGTTCAACTACAACATGCTTCGTTTTATCTGAAAGAATAGTGTTAATCACACATGAGTTTCTCCCGACTGACCCACCTAATTCTAGGACACAATCATCATTTTTTAGGTGCTTAACAGTCATAATTTGTTCGGGAATTTCAGTTCTTATATTCCCAGTAAAGGTAAGTTTTGAATGAATGATCGAAAGTTTATCCATTTATTGTAATTGTCATATTTATATACACAATTGAACGTATAGACTATACCTTCATTTAAATAGATATGATATCCAAATATTCGTTTCACATCAATTTTCTGTTTATACAAACTAAGTTTTCTACCAATTTAAGTGATCTGTAAATCGAAGATACGGTAACCGCGAATCACTGTAGAAAGTGTTTCCATCTCTATTGTAACACATTACTGTATCATTCTCACATTGTTCAACCGATTTTACACATACTCCTCCCCCCCATTTGTAATCATGATTATCATTATCTCTTGTGTTTTTACATTTATTATCTAAAACGTCATCAAAAGTCAAATGTTCTACATTATTTTTTTCTTTTTAAAACTACTATCAATATACAACAGATTATTAATACAAATATAACCCACCACAATCTTCTATTCATTTCAGTTTAATTTTTAAATATTAAAAAACAAACGTTTTGATTTCATCGTATATCATTGATTACTTACGCAATTTTCAGGAAGGAGGTGCTGCCTGACTATAATCCCATATTCTATTACCATTGATACATATCCCATCACTCTTATCGCATTTTTTTAAACACAGACCAGTATCGAAACATATTTCTTTGGTATTGATCTGCTCTGGATTTTTTGATAGATACAAAGTATTCATATGCCCTTCAATAGTTGTTCCTTCATTAGTTTGTATCTTTGCAAAATCGGAGAATGTAGCTTTATTGTTGCCGAAATTTGTATTCATTTTTATAGTTGCTGATTGACTACCTATGTCTAAATAGTTGTTAAGATTGATTTGATTTGTTGAAGATGTTGAAGAACTTGCTTCTAAAGCTGACAAGCGTTCGGTTAGGGATAAGTTATTTATTAGTAAATCATCAAACTGAATTTCTTCAATTTTAGTTTTAAGGTCGTTGTCGTTCAAGTTCGATGTATTTTCGCTGAGTACGTCTGCGAATCGAGTTGTGAACATACTATCCATATTATCATTGAATTCACTCATAATTTCAGCATTATGCGATATATTGCTATTATTATGCAATATATTGCTATTTAATTCGGTTAAAGACATACTTTCGCCAGTTTGGTCAGTAATTCCCACTCTTTGTAAAGTGTCTGTTAATGTATCATATTGTAAATTTAGTGTATCTATCTTACTAGAATTGCTAGCAATGTTTATACTATTTTCAATTGTTTCATATAAGTTTGTATCGATTCTTTGATTCATATCAATGTTGCTTGCACTTTGATTAGTATTTATATCAAGTTGTGTTTGTTTGTCTTCATTGTATGCGTTCTCTCTGAAATAGTCATTCGAATGAACGCGACCAATTAAATCTGTCATTGTAGTGAATTGAGTACCCAAATCTTGCGTTTGACTATTATAATAGTTATTTATTGATTCATCTAATGAATAGTTTTCCCAATTATTAGTGTTGTTCTCAAGATGGAAGAATCTATTTAAATTATGAGTATGATTGACAAATCGTTGATCATTACTTTGACGAATATATTCTGCCGTTGATAGTATCGCATTACTGTTGCCCATTGCAAAACTTAAATTACTTGAAATAAGATTTTCATTTGCAGAAATATTTCCTTGCATATCATAAATTAACGTACCGTATTGTGTTAATAAGTTTTCGTTTGAAGTTATTCGTTCGAGGTATGCATCATCCACACCCCTTAAAGCGTCAGATTTGTCATTTAAATCATTGATTTTCTTATCAACTTCAGAGTTTCTGTTCGAATTACGGGTTTCCTTTGTTTCCAAATCATAAACAATAGCGTTAATATTTGAATGTAAAAATGCATGAGATTCATTCATTTTATCATTTAGTTCTTCATCAACATCATATAGATTATTATATAGTCTTCGGAATTCGTTCGTTTTAGTTGTTATATGTTGATTTAATAAACTTTTATCAATACTATGTGTTTTTTTTATTTGATTTAGATGAGTCAAGTTATCGCTTGTTTTGTTTTCAATATTACGTTTTATTTCATCTTGTTCATTTGTAACGTGTTTCATTTTTAACCTGTTTGATATGATAAATACAATAGTAATGAACACGATAAAAAATAACAACAATGATATTACAATAGATGCAGACATATTTATAATATTAATATAGAATTATTTCAAAGAAATCAAATACAGATTGTCATAAAATAAAATCAGTAATAATAATAATATCAATGAACTATTTTGTAATATTGTGTTTAATAGTTGTACTTGTTATCATCTTGTATTATGTTTATTTTATGAAATCAGAAAACTTTGTATCTGAAGAAAGTAAAAATAGAGAAGATACATATATAGTAATGTACGATGTTAAAAAAAAATTAGGAGAAAACTTACTAAATACATCTGTAAATTACTTATATCCAAAAAATAATAGTTCTAGGGACGGTGATATCGTGGATACACAACTATTTTTCAGAACAGAACAATTAGATAGTGTGCAACATTTAGAATCGGAAGGAATCACATATGAATTAAGACAAACCGAATTATATCTAAATAACGATTCACAAGTTGATACATCAGATGTTTTTTCGCCTGGCGAGTTTTTGATTCAAATCGCCTACAATGGAGCACAAGGTATATGGATTCTAACCACCTTTAATAAAATATATTCATACACCCCCAACGAAGGTTTTATCGTATATACAGAACACATTGACCATGTAAAACAAGACCCACCGTTGCTTATATCTGGTAATATGTACAAACAAGACAGTCTTTATTACATTACGACCAAAGGTTCTCTTTATAATATATATTCAAACGAACCAATTTTAAGCTATAAAAATGGAGAATTTGTATTGCGTGTAAGTCAATACAAAAAATCCGTTGCATTCATTACGTCATCGTATCAAATATATATTTACGATGAAGAAACCAATACATCCAAACCTGTTGCACGTGCATCCAATTCGTTACTAACTGTGAATCATACACATGTTTTTTACGTGAAAGAAATAAATTCGGAACATGTATTATATAAATTCAATATTAAAGAAGATGAATCAAAAGAAGAACCCTGTTTATACGGGGAGTTAAGACCCGGAACTGGCCTAGGTGGTGGTAATATTTCGGATGTTAATATACTTGAAACGTTGAAATCAGGCAACATTGTAGCATACGTACTCAGTCAGAAGCTAGAATGTTCTAAAACACAGAACTATGTTGATTTTATTGACAAAAATGGTCAGAAAACATGTGTATGTAAAGAGCATTATTTTAGGTCAGAGGAAAATAACAATACATGTATTCCTTGTAAAAAAACACATAAACGCTTGAATACGTCCAATACGGAATTGACCGACGGTTGTGAGCTTTTGAACTGTCATGTGAAATATACTAACGCAAGTAGCGATACGATTGAGAACACATATGTAAATGATGAAAATAAATATATATTTGATGACATTGAAAGAAATGAGTTCAACGTCTCTCGTCAAACTGATTCAAATTATAAGATAATCAGTTTTGATAACACAGGAGATGAGTTATGTTCAACATTCGTTTATGGTGGGTCTAAGTTTTCAGAACACAGTCCTTATATACAACTTACAGATAGCGGTTATATTTTTAGAGAAGAAGATTATATTAAAACTCTAACAAATGACAACATTATAACATACCCGTCTTTATCTAATATGGCAAAATTGGGTGAAACAAATACAAAAGGATGGAAAATAGACGAAATTGACCAACGTGCTATTATTCAAGACGAAATAAATGGAATTTGTTTCGAAAATACAGCATTATCCTCGGTTTTGGACAAAGCTGATTTGTGTCCGAGACCAGAAAAAACAACAGCTAAATGTCCATTTGACTCGTTATTATTTGAAGATAAAGCCTGTCAGAAAGTTCCACCTGGAGCTGTGATTGACACAGAAAATGAACCAATCTATGATAGTTTAGCAAATGGACATCGAATCACGAAATACAATAAATGTCCAAAAAATACTTTTGCAAATAAAGATGAATGCACACCGTGCGACCCTGGAACATTTGCACCACCGATGAGTACAGAATGTACAGAATGCAAACCCGGGAGCATACTAAATGAAAGTGAAGATGGATGTGCTGATTGTCCCGCAGGAACTTTTATGAGTACAGAAAATACTGTTAAACCAGAATGTGTATCTTGCCCAGAAGGAGAAGTTTCTAACGCTGGAAGTGTTAGTTGTTACACATGCAAACCTGGTGAAACCCCTTCTGAAAATCAAGATATGTGTGTAAAATGTTCAAATAATACATATAATACAGATGGATTAAAATGTTTAGAATGTGAAGGTAGTGTGAATGAAAAAGCAACTGAATGTATTGAATGTGATACGTATGAAAAAGTAGTTCCAGGCCGTGGTTGTGAAAGATGTCCAAGTGGTCAAAGATCTACGACGCACCCCAACCAAAGAAATTGTGTGCCAGATTGTGATCTAATGATATATCGTGAAGATGGATCACGGTTTCATATTCAACCTAGGGAGTTCGGATATAATACTGATATCAATCTCGAAAGTCTTCTTTGGAATGGAGAAAGAATTAATATACATCCACCGCTAAATGGAGGTAATGCGCGCATGAATCTTACAGTCAGGGATGAATGTGCGATTGACACAGGAACGTGCCAAATAAACACAAATATTATAGACGGCCAAGAATGGCATCGCGGGGGTGACGGTGATCATAGTATCGGATGGTACACAAAAAATTTAAAAAGGTTTAAATTTACAAATAAAATAAATGACCACGAATGCGATATTTAAATGCAAGTGAAGGTAGGATGGTAAAAGATAGGCCAACTGGTGGTGGTAGGAAAAAAGGTAGATAAAAGGTTCGATTCTTTATGGGGTGATATTATACCTGAAAATTAAAACATGTGCTCAGAATTGTTGTAAATTGTTATATTCAGACTTACAACTTTACATCTGGAAATGCTTTACATTTATACGGACTCCGTCTATATTCTCCACATTCAGGTCTGTCAGGAGTATCCGTACATTCGCTAAACATAAAAGCATTCTTTTCGGCATCACATGTTCCTTTTTTTATTTTTTTGATGTTGTCTATATAGTTTTCCCCCAACAACTTTTTAATTTCATTTATTTCTTTCCTATTCCACGCAATCAACTTCTTCATTTCTTCAATATTCGTTTTATTCATTTCTATATCACTACGATTGATTTCAATCATATTCTTGTTTCTTTCAATATGATTCCTATTGAGTTTAATTTGTTTCTTATTTTCATCTATATTTTCGCTATTAATTCGTATGTTTTCTTGGTCAAGTTTCTCAATTTTCTTTAAAAGTAATGTGCGAAGTCTATTCCATCTTATTTCAATCGCATTTCTTGTTGCAAGTGTTAATGCGGCAGTTCCTGTAAATGATTCAAGAATTTGTTTATTTAACAAGACATGTCTAATAACCAATAAAAATATAATAAATAATAGAATATATATTTCAAACCTGTACTTTATCTTCATTATACTATATACATATTCTTTTATGATTTTCATCGAAAAATCTTTCATTAGTTGTCACCTTCTAATTGTATTTCGGTACATATCGTTTTATTTTTACTTTGATGGTTTGTATATGGAATACTCGTAACATCATTATGTGACGAATATGGATCTTTAAAATCTGTTTTTGAATTTGTTGGACTTTTTACGAATGTATTTCCCAATTTCTTCAAATACAATGTATATTCATGAAGAACGGTAGACAATGATTTGTTCATCGTGTTTTTATAAATGTAAGTAAAATAAAAATTGAAAAATAATTTATAGACACTAATATCATCAAATATTACAACTTCACACACAATATGATGGATTATCAAAAATTGTTGAAGGACCTTGGTGTCGAAAATCCAATCTCATCTACTGCAAGTGCAACCGAACAATACATTATTCTTCAAAACAACTCTCTGTTGAATGATGTGAGCAATCTTAAAAAAGAACTTATGGAAAAAACTACCGTATGTGACGAGTTTGAAGAAGAAATTGATTCCATTACACGCAGTAGAAATTCCCTACAATCATATTTGAAAAACCAAAATGAATATATGGAACTTATGAATACACTTCAAGAAAACACGGATAAAGGGTACTCAAAAATTATCAACATTTTATGTTTTATGACTTTATACTGTGGTATGTTTGCAACCTATGTTATCCATCAACCAATTACAGATATTCTAGTAAAAATGTCTCTACTAACAATTTTATTGACATCAGTTATTATTGGTCTCTATTATCTATATGAAATTGAAAAGAAATACATATTGAATACAGAAATTAGAAACGAACTTGACAAGCAAGTCAAAAATAACGAATTAGTTGCATCACTTATCGATAATATGTAACTTACCATCAATCAATAACGATAAAACACAATATTAACTAACACATAAACTTTTTTATATTTAAATTTATATATATATGTATATATTTATTGAATGAGTTTTGAGATATCTAATAAATATGAATCGAAATGTTACAATTTATTTCACTTGAATCGGGACCCAGAAAATAGAGAATTACTGAAAAAGATAATTGGATGGTTTATACTGTATTTGAAAATGAACAGACTCGTTGTTGATGATGATGAAATTGTTTATTCCATTGACTTCAAATATCCTTGTTTGTTACACATGAAAGGAGTAAAAAAACAAAGCATAATACCATTGTTTATTAATTGGTACAAAACTACATTGAATGACTATGATGTTATTTTTCAAACCAATTATGAATATATTACAAATAATTTACTTATATATTTAAAACATTGTTCAGCAAATTTGCCTGTTATTCAAGTATCAAATAATTACATTCAGTTTTTAAATGGTCTTTATAATACTGAAACACAAATATTTTATGATTCAACGAATCAATCATTAAAGAAAAAACGAATATTCACAACTCAAAAAATTGAACATAATTTCAATGCATAACACATGAATATTCATATTAATAAACAAACTGACGTGTTGTTGAACGTAAAGTAATTGGCTTTACAACAAGACGGGTACATACAATAAAGTGCGTGGCGATGGCGGTATATCTTTTTTCTTCGTATCGGTATTAGAATGAGTCAATGAAGCGTAAGTCGGATCAGTAGATTCATAAATATCTTTTGATGTAACAATAATGTTTTTTGAATATTTTGTCATTTCATTTGTTTGATGCAATTCTTCATTTGACATGATTATTGACATGTTTTCCAAAAGTTCCGACTTGTTTTTCGAATCACATTTCAGTTTCTTTAAATCATGTCGTGAATTTGCGAAATACGTTGGAAAGATAAATGTGTTTGGATACATATGGCGAATTCCTTTCCATAGAAAACAAGCGAAATGATCGTGTGGATTTACGTCTAAAATAAGTTTGGTATTGTATTTATCTGCGAAATGAATAATATCAGTCACAGAACTATTGATTTGATATTGTGTATTCCAAGTCAATGTATGTAGTGTTCCAGGGTTTCTGGAAATTCCATACTTAATTTTTTCACACATATCTGAATGGTCTATTGATTCTTTTTGAATATGGAAATATGAAAATATCGGCGTAAAATCTTTCACTACTGCATATTTTTCAACAACTCTTTTAAAATAGTGTCTAGCTACAACTGACATCTTTATTTTTTACCTATTTAGTACATATTAAGTCAATTTTTAAATTTATATTTAAAATCTAATATATACAATTGTGAATAAATGTAGTTGTATAAAATAAGATTCATGTATTCCAATCTATATATTCTTCCCCATCAACTTTTTAATAATAAATACATTACATCCATTTCCTTTAGTAAAATTGTGATTTGGGAGCATCCAGACTTTTTTACAAAATATAAATTTAATAAGAAGAAATTGGTTCTACATCGTGCGAGTATGCGGAAATACTATGATGATATGAAACAGAAGTGGAACGTAGAATATATTGAATATCATAAAAAACACCAAGTTGCTGTCGATTCAGTTATGTTCGACCCTATTAACCGAATGACAGAATTTGCGAATGTTGTCAAATTAGAGTCACCCAACTTTTTACTTGACAGCACATTTTTAGAAGAAATGTACCAAAATAAAAAGGCTAAAGAAAGTATTCGTTTTACAACATACTTTTATCCTCGTGCTAAGTCACATATAAAGATTTTAGAAGATGTGAATAGCACAGATCATTTAAATCGGAAAAAAATAACTACCACTCCTTTAATAAACTTAGACCCACAATCTTGTAATTCAAAAGACTCACGATATATTGCAGAGGCAAAAACCTATATAGATACCAATTTTCCTAACAATTATGGCTCATGTGAAAATTTTAACTTTCCTATCAGTCACAAATGTGCATCTAAATGGCTTAATTTCTTTATCAAATCAAAATTTGATAACTTCGGGGAATATCAAGATGCTATAGTGCAAGATGCATACATGCTCTATCACAGCGGTTTGTCTTCATCACTCAATATTGGTCTTATTCATCCTTCCGATATCATCAAACAAATTCAGAACTATGAAACGAAAGTACCGATGAACAGTTATGAAGGGTTTGTGCGTCAATTGATTTGGAGAGAATTTCAAAGATACTGTTATGTGTATTTACATCACTCTTTATTAACAAAAAACAAGTTTTCGTTGAAACAAACAATATCATCAGCATGGTATGATGGTAATGTAGGCGTATATCCAGTTGATATAACTATTAAAAAAGCGTTTTCATCTGCTTATTTACATCATATTGAGCGATTAATGATAATTGGAAACTTTATGTTGTTAAATAACATACGAAAAACGGATGGGTTTCGATGGTTTATGGAGTTTGCGATAGATAGTTACGAATGGGTGATGTATCAGAATGTGTATGATATGGTATTCTTTTCAACTGGAGGTTCGACAACACACAAGGCGTATATTTCTTCAAGTAATTATATTCTGAAAATGTCAAATTTCACAAAGGGACCATGGATGAAAGTATGGGATGAAAAATACAGATCATTCAAAAATAACCAATTTTAATCACAAATTTTATCATTAATTCACATGCTTGTTATAATAATATTTAATTAAACATTTTCAATATAAACTTATACATATACAACATGTGTGATTCGTCGAATGAATGGTACAAATGGAATCCACATATAACTTCAGGTATCTACGAACCACCTAAGATTGGTTGTTATTATGCACAATTACCAGTTTCTTGGTTAAATAAACATGATATCGATATATTTTTTGGTGAAGACAGAAAAATATTTAGAGAAATAACCAGAAGATACCGAGGATGCCTATACATTTGGTACGATTCAATAAATGAGATTATTGAGTTCTGGACAAAATCATCATATGCTGCAATTTTGGTTAGAAATGCATTATTAAATCGAATTGAGTTAATGCAAAAGTTAATTCAAAAACGAAAAAAAAAACTCTTGAATCTAAATGTTTAAACGAAATTATAAATAGAATAATTCTTGCGTAAAAGTGTGCATTACACAATTTATAAAGCTAATTATTAAAATATGGCATCTTATGAATATGCTGGATTCAATACAGTTGCAACGCAAAATATAATATCTGATGACTCATCTGCAAATTCGAATGTGACCATTAATGCGACGGGAAATGTTGAAATTGGTTCGGATACTATCGAGTTATCTGGAGACATTGTTATAAACTCAAACTTAGCAATCAATGACACAGTATTTATAGGTGATTTGAATGTCTTTCGTGAGTTCGCTGCTGGTCACACCATTTCGTACGGTATGCGTATCAGTGATGATGAAAAATTGCAATTTTATAAACATGATACTCGTCAAAACAAAGCGGTTCTCGTATCTGAACTTGGAATCGGTGCAATTACCGCGGATAACACATCTATTACAGAAACAACGACGGGTAAATTGAATGGGTTGTTTAATAAAGCAAATAAAGTAAGCAAGAGAAGAAATCCATCAGCATCAAGTTAAATTATAGAATCTTGATTTTTTCATCTGTCATCGTTCTTATTCTGCTTCCA